>Ga0181396_1000325_pt1 | contig 10868 bp, 27 predicted proteins | sample 19SPOviralmetaG_FD_130125 | JGI IMG/M metagenome (GOLD analysis project Ga0181396, IMG submission 130125) | Marine viral communities from the oligotrophic San Pedro Time Series (SPOT) site, San Pedro Channel, CA, USA - 19 SPOT_SRF_2011-01-11 | ecosystem: Environmental > Aquatic > Marine > Strait...
GTTTTCTATCGTGAGAACAAATAGGGCATATACCCTGCTTTTTTCCCTCTTCAAGCTTATGTTGATTGAATTCATCAATCAAAAATCCATTGATCTCTGTTGTCTGCATTTAATTTAATTTAATTATTACCACTGTTCTTCGTCCCTGCAATCTGGGCATATATCACAAAAATCATATTCATCTTGTGTCATACCTTGCCCACACATCTCGCATTCCACTAAAACGGTAGATCATCTGCTGGAGCGGCAGCTTGTACCGCTTGAGCTTGTTGTGGTTGATCCTCTCTAGGAGCTACAGCAACATTGTCGCCGTTAGTCCATACCACCTTAACGTTTCCAAGGTAGGTTTTAGCTACTTTAGCTTCCCTCTCTTCCTTAGACTGTTCTACAACTACAGGTCCTTGGTTACCAAACTGATCTAGTTCGTCATTCAAGGTTATTGTAATTGGTAAGTATTTACCTTTTTTACCTACGTAGATCTTATCTTTAGGTATTTCATTAAGGTTAATACTAGCTTTAATTATACTTGCCATATTAATATGTATTTACTTGGTTAAACATTCTTGTTATTTGTGCTTTTGTAGCTCCTGAGTTTCTTCTTAGGTTGTCTACAGCTTTAGTGTGATTTTGATTTACATAGAAATTATCTACACTAGTAGTTACTCCTGATACTGTACACATTTTTGTTTGGTTTTTTCTGGTTCTTGCCATAATTAAAGGGTTTTAGTTAAAAAATATTGTTTAGGGTCAAAGCCCTCAGACTTATAAAACAACTCATAAGCCTGTACTGCTCTTTCTACTTTATCTTTACCTCGTTCGTAGAACTGAGGCGAGCAATCAAAGATACCTATTTGATGTGTGTTCTTATCTATTACAATGAATAGCATCTCGTAACCAAATAGTTTACTGTAAATATAAGCTTGACTGTCGTAATTGTACTTAGAAGCTGAATACTTAAACTTTGTGATGTCTGCTGTTGTCTTCAAATCAATAATCAGCTTTTCATCATGGTTTACAATATCAGCTTTACCTTTCCACATATGACCTTCAAGCTCTGTAATTCCAGGTCGTTCGTACTCTACATTACCTAATCTTATCAAGTCTCTACATACTTCGTTGCTTAGCATCTTTTCTGTCATTAACTCTATTTGATCAACCTCGTGTTGTAACAAACATATCTCACCGTCTGAAATCTCCTTATATGCTTTGGTGTTTCTAGTTGTAGCTTCTACGATCTTGAAGTTTTTAAGTTTTTCAGGTTCTAGAATAGCCGTGTGGAAATATCCACCAACTAAAAACGCAGGTCTTGGCGCTAGACCTTTGCCTAAAGCTAAAGGGTTGGTTAATAGCGTAGATATATCAGAGTTACTTAGATACTTCTTACCAAAGTCTCCATAGTAATTACTGTCGTCTTCTAACGCTTTTAATACCTCTTTTTTGTTCATGTTACAGTGTTGTTAATTCTTGCTCTACTTCTTTAGATAGAGCATACTTAGCTTTTATTGCTGCTACCTTACCACCCGCTTTCACATAATCCTTTGCTTTAGCAAATGCTGGATCTTTAGTTGATGTTAATGTAGGTTTTTTTGGCTCAAACTTCTTTTTACCATGATCATTAGTGGCATCACTGTCAGCTGTATCATCAATTAAAAACAAATTACCTAACGCGTATTTTTTTGCATAAGAAGATGCACTACCGAACTGCTGAGGTACGTTCATACCTTTTTGGTTCAAGTCTACACCAACGATAGCAGTTGCGTGTATAGCATTGTCGCCATCACTTACAGATGCGGTAGACTGCATCATAGGTATAGGGTCAACGCTAATGATTTGCTCATTGATTGTTACTGTTACTCCTAACTCTAATAGAAAGGGTTTTGTTGCTTCTAGGATGTCTTCGGCTGATCTGAAGTTGTATTTGCCAAAGGAATTAAATCTACTTTTTTTCGATTTAAATTTTGTCTGGATCGTTGCCAGTTTTTCATTTATAGTCATTGGTATATGGTTTTGTCTTATTATTATAATTACACATATTTATTATTATTTAATCACTTAAACTACAGGTAATCAAGCACTTGCGAGTGGTCTACAGACTCTATTAATTTCTCAACAGCTTGCTTTTTTAACTGCGAAACTCTTACGTAAGAGCTACTACCTTTTATGTTTAACATAGAGGCTATATCTTTTGCGGCGTGTTTTTCACAGTCTAAACCGTAGCTCAGTCTTAGTATATTATATTCCAAATCGTTTAAATGTTTCTTTAATAAACCAGTTAGGTATATGTTTAATATCTGCTGGTTGTATGGTTCTGACTTGTCAGGAATATCATATACTGAGTTATCATCATTGTTAGGCTTCTCATCTATACTTAAAAATATAGAATTAAAAAACATAGCAACCATTTTTTCATCTTTACCGAAGTTCTTACGCATCTCGTTAAGCTTGTGCTCTGGTATACGTATATCACCTCTGTTTATATCTATAGATCTTCTTATTGCTCCTTTAATTCTTTTACTAAAAAATGATTTCAATGTCTTCTCGTAGTCTTCAGATTTTTCTAGTGTTGGCCAATCTAATCTATCAACAGCTTTAGTTAGTCCTGCTGCTCCTGATTGTATTAAATCCATAATACTCTGTACACCTGAAGCTTGTTGACTGGTTGAAAACTTTCTAGCTAGACTTTCTACTAAAGGCATAAACTTAGTTATAAGCTCTTCTCTAGTACAGTCTGCCCAGTCTTTATTCTCTAGTCTTATCAAAGCTTGCTTAAGATCTTCTTTGTATCTTATATAGTTCTGTATGTTATACTTTTTCATTTTCCATGTTTAATATTTCTTTTTCGTCTCTTAACTGTTTTGTTAAGTTACGTTGAACTGTTCTTGTAGAGCAATTAAGTAGACTAGCTACCATATCCCATGTTATTTTCTTACCATAGTAAGTTAAATCTAACATAGCTTGATATATAGCTTCTTCATCTACTTTACTTGATCTACCTATTAATTTACCAACTATACTCATCTTATCTCTAGCGGTTAAACCACTATAGTCTTTAAAAATGACTTTTCGCATTTTATTCTTAGGAGGTTCACCACCGTTATTAAAAACATCGTCTATCATTTCTTGTAGTTTTTTATCACTGATAAAGAAGGTAACGAAACCATTTTCCTTATCAGCTATAAATTCATACACATAAGATGGTAATAAACCATGCTCTTGATTTAAATAGTATAGAACTAAAAAATGCCATTTTAAAGACTTGTAGGTAGTAATTTTAGCTCTACTGTTAAACAAGTGATAACATTGGTATGTACCTTGCTCGTAGAACTGGTATTTACTAGTATCAACGCTAGGTTTATCAGTAGTAGGGTTTTGCCTATACCTTACACGCCTATCGTTAAGCCATTTTATGTTTCTCTCTTGTGACATTAGCTGCTTACTTATTATACTTTAGGGGCTGTTGTCACAGACCCTTTCTTTTTAGTTATTTTTCTTGGTTTTTGAAAATTTTTAATTTTCTCTTTAATGCCGAATAAATTGGCATCAAATAAATGTTTTGCTTGTTTTCTACTCATCTATAATTGTTATTTTAACGTTATTCCATTTACCTCCCTTTACGTCTTTGTTCACAAGGAAGTCTATTCTTTTTTTCCATCTTTTGTTCATGCGGTCTTCAACGGTCCATTCACCATCTAACTGTCCTGCTCCTTCAACGCAAACTCTAGCACCAAATACGAAGCCGTATTGTTCTAGATCTCTGGACACCGCAATCCAGCGATGACCTTGAGGATTAGCTTCGTTAATTGTTTTTAATGAAGCCGTAGTTAAGTAGTCTGCGTTAGTCTGAGCAGGATCAGCATGGTATATAGTCGCTACCACGGTTATGTATAGCATAAATGATTTCATCTGGTCTAAATTTAAATTCTTCGTTATTATTAGCTACTGTATGTTTATCTTGTTCATAATAATTCCAATAAGCTGTTACGCTACAGTCTGGAACTTTGTGATGGTCTGGCATACATTGAGGAGGTTCTGTAAAAGTACTGTCCGGTATTGTGGGTGGTAATTGTTTTAAAACTTCTTTGCATTTAATAATTGTTAAGTGGGTTTTTTTATATCTTTTTGTATATTCTTCGCCTAAAGCAATCATGTGATCATAAAGCCACATATATTGACTAGCATTTTGCCTACACCATATGGTAGACGGATGATTGTAATGTGCTTTTTTATAAGGTACATTGTCTCCGTTACCATAATGATGATGAGCTGTGCAAAGCATTTGAGCTGATTCCAATATCATTTTTACTTTATGTTTGTCATAGAAGTAGCTCGCTGCTTTGGCTGGATCTTTATCTAAATAAAATATATTCATTAGTATCTTCGTTTACTTGTTCTATTGTAATGAGCATCTAATAATAAGTGTACTACTTCTTCGCTTATCATGTTGTCGTTATATAATTGGTATATTAACTTACTCATAATTACGTATTGCTTTGTAAAATGGATGTCTGTAACTACCAGCTGGTGTACGTTCGAAATATGTAAACGTAGCTCGCTTACCTATGTAGTCGCTAACGTTATCTAGTATATCAGCTAGCATTTTGTAGTTGTAACCTTTACCTGGAGGACAACCAAATTCTACGCCATCGTCATCAATCATTAAGAATTTACCTAATGTGCCTGTGCGTTTACCTTTACCAGGAACATAGCCTACTATAGTGGCTTCTGTGTCGTGAAAGTCTTTAAACTTTTGCAAGTTGTAAGAACGTTTGCATTCATATGGCTTATCTAGTCTTAGTATAGATCCTTCGTAACCCGCGTTTAAGTTTATTTGATGCAACACTTTAGCGTGATCATTGTCTTTAACTTGAGTTGTGTGTGTATGTTTAACACAATAAGAATACATATCAGAACAAGCTAGTTGATCCATTCTGTAACTATAAGGCATGTTTAACACATTTTCTATGTAGTCATAACAATGAAATTGTACTAATTTAGATGCCTCAGTTCTGTCAGATGGCGTTGGTTTAGTTTTTCTGACTAATGATATGATCTTGTTGAAATCGTCTCTTAGATCATGATTATATAACTCACCGTCAAGTATAATATCAGGGTTCTGTGTGAAAAAGAAATGTAATGAATTAGTAATGTGAGCTATGTTAAGCCACGGTTTACCAGTACGTGAAAAAGCTTGTACTTCATTATTGTCGCCGAGTTTAATCACACATCTAACACCATCTAGTTTAGGTTGCATATATACTTTCTCGGACCAGTCGACAGGTTTTTTGTCTACTTTGTATGCGAGCATTGGTTTTATCATATTATTTAAATTTATTTAGTTTATTTTCTACTTTTATTATATCTATTTTTATTTGTTCACACTTTTTATAATCTTCTTTCTGTAAATTATAATCAAGTGCAGTCATTAATTGAGCTAGCTCAGCAAGAAGGGTTTGCTCTTCATCATCGTTGAGTGTAAATACCCACTCTTCGGGAATTGATTCAGAACTATGCCCTTCAGCTAAAGCCTCTACAACTAACTCAGCAACTCGTCTTGCTAATTTTTCAATATCGTTATCAGACATATTATCCATTGTTGTTCGTATTAAGTTTGTAAATTATCCTTGATTGTTAGGGTTTTTACTCCAATCAGTGTATTCGAATTCACTAGTAGAGTATTTATCTATTAATTTATCTACAGGTAAAACAAACATATTTCTAGACTCATAATTATTATAGCAACTAACCCAAACATCAGGTTTACCTGTCCATAATATATAAGTATAATGATGATCTATGTTTTCTACGCTAGGGTAAAGGTATTGACTATTGTAATGAAAGTCATGAACTAAATGAGATGAAATTCTTGAAGCATCACCAAAATTAGTAAAACCTTTAATGTCTTGCATATGTTTGACCCATTTCGCTAGTTGTACACCTTGATACTCAGGGTAACCGTCGTGATGTAAATACATATTTACATAGCTTTTGTCACTGATCTCGTGTGGATGTATAGCAAAACCGTCTACATACTTACTAGATATAGATCTGTCGACAACCATTGTTAAACTTCTTGTACTCATTGTTTTATTTTTTCGTATTCATAACCTTCTTCTATCAACTCGTTTTCAACTTGCTTTTTCATCTCGCTTGTGTAAGATTCATAGAGTTGCATAACAGCATCTTGAACGTAATCACTATCAATATCATCTACATATATTAGCTCGTTATAATCACTAGCAGCCTCAACTAACCTGTCAGCTAAGTCATGATCATAGTAGTGTACGTCTTCATTTATACAGACGCTTCTACCATCACCGCTAGTTGTAACCCAAACTTCATAGCCATCAGCTGTAGTTTCAGCGTATATACTATAGTCAGGAGTTTTATTCCAAGTGTCTGTTATATCAAACTCATAATGGTTTTTAACAACTCTAAGAGCTTCGTCATGGTCAATATCATAGTCAATACCTATAGCTTCTAGTCTTTCGTCGATTAAGTCTTCTGTTAATATTTTTTTCATATTTCTTTATTTATTATTTTATCTATTTTATTTATAAGATAATCCTTATCTGTCATGTTACCGTAGTATTCTTGTAAATACCAAGCTATATCATTTAACTTGTTTTCCAAAGCTACAATATATATTTTATCATCTTGTTTAATAGGCATTTGTCTTGGATCTATCTCACCTGACTCAACCATTTCGTAATATTTTGTTACTGAATCGCTCATTACTTTACGATTTTATTACCATACATGAAACTTAAGTTATCTAGTTTCCAAGAGTCTAGATCACCATATGTCAATAGATCTCTAACTTCATCGATGGTTAATTCTGACCACATTAATTTTGACATTAACGTGTACTTTAATCTTTTAGCTGAGCTGTATTTTCTAGCACTAGCTTGTAAACTTGTTTTAACGTCGGACAACAAGTTGTCGTAGACGGTTTTTAGTTTTGTCATTTGTAAAATTTAATTATTAATTATTATTATTATCCACACTCATACGTATTATGTATGTAAATATTAGGTGCGCAGGAAGGACTCGAACCTTCGACCTCGAGTTTATGAGACTCGCGAGATAACCAACTTCTCCACCGCGCAATTTGTAACTAGTAAGGATTCGAACCTTATAACCGTCGTTAGCCCATATACACTACAAGCTCGTAAAAACGTTTACTTGTACAATGTTTTGCCTGACCTAGTTGCCGCTAGCTATTCACTTATGTATGAGAATCCATCATATAACCTATTTTTCATGATCAACTTCAAACTCATCTAATTAAGCTACTCGTCTAGCTACTTGCGTCGCCAAGCTCTGTGCACAGATGCGCTAACTTCTTGGCTAACAATTTGTATTGTATTACCAGTTTTATGCTCGATAATAGGTACGTAGCTGTAATCTTCTACTGTACTACATGGTACACATGTTTTATAGCCATAATTTATTCTGATAGGATGCACTACTGTGCCGCATTTACAATACATATTTATTTATTTTATTTGTTACATTTATATTATCCAAACTTGTTCGTATTAAGTTTGTAATTATTTTTTATTTGTACTAATATACATGTACTCAATAGCTTTACTCATTACATAACTATGTAGGTCGTTGTATTCATCGCCTTCAACAGGTTGATCTGCTATTTGCCAATCAATACTATCATACATTATTTCTTTAGTGACGTCAGCAATACCTTGTGCTATCTCGTCTATTTCTTTCATTCTACTCATATTATATCTTATTAAATATTGTTACTTCAACCCAACCTTTTTCACTGTGACCTGCCTCACATTTAATTCCAGCTTTAGTTAACTGATCTTCTAGCTTTATCGCTGCATCCCATAAATCTGGTTCAGGCATCTCGTCATGGTCATCATCATACATAACCTCACCTCTACATTGATAGAATATATCATCGTAGTCATTTTCTACGTACTCAAAATCCCAACCATTTACTCTTACGTCTTGCTTTTCTTTTAATATCTCTCTCATATTAATACATTGTTAAGTTTCTCATGTTATAGTTTCTCTTGCAGAAGTCTATTATATATACAAGTCTAGCAAGCGGATCATTGATTAATTCTCTAGCATAACATATAGCCTTTGTAGTTTCTAGCTTACCGTCACGCATTATTGTCCATCGCTCTTCGCGTTTATATACTTTATTTAGTTGATATATTCTGTCACTTGAGTTACATCTTCTTACGTAACCTGTTTTGTAAGACGCTATTTGATCACCGTTTGGCAAAACAAATTGTCTTGTACCATTTTTCTTTTGTCTGTCAGTAGTCATTTCTATGATGTTATACTCAACAAACATACGTTTAGCGAACAAGTCTACTAGTTCTGCACGTCTTTGTTTCCAATTCATATGCTCTTGATATAGATCTCTCATAATGTTTTTCTTATTAATATTAGTTGTTTAGTGTCGAATTTTTTATGTGTTTCTTGCCACATTTTGTTGTGTGTAAACTTTCTTGATTTAGAGAAACTAGATTTTTGACCTGTTTTAACTCTATTCCACTCGCTATCAGTTAAACCTGAGTGCATAGTGTGATGTGAATGTTTACGTCTGTGCTCGTTACCTCGTAACTTTCTCTGATTTGCAGAGTATGCACACAGCTCTTTCATGGTTGTTGGATTAGATGTTACGCCCATGGATTATCTGATTTTTGTACATAGGTTAAACCTTTGTAGTTGAACCAATCGGTGATTCCGTCTTGATCTTTGTCTTCATTGTAAATAAAAGCAAACTTTTTAGGTAGACTGCTAACTGAGTAGCCTTTGTAAGTTTTGTTGTTAATTTTAATTGTTGACGAATTGATAAATTTTATTGATTTCATATTGTATATTTGATTATATTATCCATTACTGTTCGTATTTGGTTTGTAAAATAACATAGAATTTAGCTCACTGTTATTATACTTTGCCCAATATTGTCTTTCTACGGCTTCTATTTGAGCTCGTGAGATCTTAAAGAGTGGTTTATGTGAGTGTTTTCTTTTCATCTGTAGTCAACATTAGGTTTAATATTCGCTGCAGTTGCTTGTCTGAACTCCCACTCACGTTGTCTGTAAGCGTGATCAGTACACCATTTTCGCCAAGCTTTACTTACAGTATTGTTAACACCGTATTTAGCTTCGAACTCTTCGACTTGTCTAAGTTTAGCGTCGATCTGTTCTTGAGGGTAATCGTTATATTTAGTAGAAGTCATAGTATATATCTAAAACGGTTGATCTTTGTTCTGAAGTGAGTTTACTGTAGCACTTACCGTATTTTCTGTAGCTTATTTTAAGCAGGTATGTATTCATATGTGACATAGTTATTATTTTTTATTAGTTAATTTATAGAACTCTATTCTGTCAAGAACATCTTGTCTAGTTATTTTATTTTCCATTTGTAATAGTATATCGTTTGACATATCTATTTTTTTACCGTTAGAGCAAGTTAGTATATATTGCATATTATTATTTATTAGTTATTATTATTATCCATTAGTGATCGTATTTAGTTTGTAAATACTATCCATATATTCCAAAACTATTTGGCGCTCCATTTTGTATCATATCTACTACTAAAGCGATTGATCCACATATTACTAATGTTAATTGAGCGTAAGCGATAATACCAATTACTATATTTAATACTTTGTGATGATGAAATTTTCTCATAATTTATTTATTTATTTATTTATTTGTTATTAGTTGACATGGTGAGAATCGAACTCACATTAACCATTATGTCATTACTTGTTCACATTTTTATACTTATAGAAACAAGTGGAACTCAAAGTTGATTGATAGTTTACTGTACTTCGACTATCTCTCTCGCGATCACTGGAACACTAGTTGAAGAAGTGTAAGATTTGTACTTAAGAAAACAGTTCATGTTACTTAGTTTATCTTTCATTACTTCATACACTTTATCGTGATTGTAAGTGACTGACTTTCCATTTTTGAAGTTGACAGTGATTGTTTGATTTTTTCCGATTAGTGATTGTCTGATGACGAATCTTTTTGAAATTAAGTTACTCATAGTTGTAAGAATTATTTAGTTATTATTATTATTTGTTTGTTACATAGATATTATCCATATCCATTCGTATTATGTATGTATTATTATTATTATTATAGATTTATTATTATTTCTTCATATAAATAATCTTGAATCATTTCATTATATTTTTCTCGACAGTCGGTCAATGGATTGAATGGAAATTCTGATTTGATTTGATTGATTAATTCTTTCATATTTATTATTTGATGGTTACGATTATATTATCCATATTCATTCGTATTATGTATGTAAAAGGTATATGAATTGTTTAGTTGTAGAATATGTCATGATGTCATACCACACTATGTCACAATGTCACATTCATAATAGTTTAAGTACTATGACAAGATGTCATGATCTACTAGTGTCAATGTGTCATGAAAACGAGTAAAAGGTGAAATATCTGTAGTAAAATGCGAGCATAACTTCGTGGTGAGGTGAGTGGAGGGGGTATATAGGTGGGGGCATGGAATTACAGGGCGGGGCTGGTCAAAAACATTTGACTTTGGTTTTAGTGTTGAAGGGTGGGGGGGAGGGGGGAACGCTATGCCCCTATATATCTGATACTTTTCAAAAAACCATGACAATAGCCTATAAGAGTATATAAGTAGGAGGCTAATGTCACACTTTAAAATAATTTAAAACTATGTGATTATAGTGATATGGCAAGAAAACGAAGAGGAAACTCACAAGGATTATCACCCACTGCTTTAAAAGCAAAGAGAGAAAGAGATAAGGAAATGGCTATGACGCCAAGACGTACAGCTATGAGATCCCAAAACCAATCGATAGGCCAAACCTCA
>Ga0181396_1000330_pt1 | contig 10751 bp, 18 predicted proteins | sample 19SPOviralmetaG_FD_130125 | JGI IMG/M metagenome (GOLD analysis project Ga0181396, IMG submission 130125) | Marine viral communities from the oligotrophic San Pedro Time Series (SPOT) site, San Pedro Channel, CA, USA - 19 SPOT_SRF_2011-01-11 | ecosystem: Environmental > Aquatic > Marine > Strait...
TAATAAAATAGCCTTTCACTACAAACAAGATGACTTTAAAATATTCATAAACGGAGTCAAGGTTGAAGAAGATACAAGTGGAAGCGTACCAAGTGCAAATACTTTCAGTAAATTATCGTTCGATAGGGGTTATGGTGGCGAAAATTTCTATGGAAAATGCAAACAATTAATAGTATTTAATGAAGCGTTGAGTGATAGCGAACTAACAACATTAACAACATTATGATATTTAAAAAATACGAATTTACAGATAGCCAATGGGCAGAAATTAGACCAACTCTTTACAAAGAAGATGAGGAGGGGAACGAAACATTAATCGAATCTATAAACGCAATCGTTGAGATTGGTCACATTTGCAAAGCATTTGATGAGGAAGGTGAATGCACAGACCTATCTACTATGTATAGCGTGGATATGTTATTAAACGAAGAGGTGGAAAGTTTAGAGGATTACGAAGTGTATCCTGATCCAGTTGGTGTGCATACTTTCGCTGGTGATAGTGGCTTGTATCTAAAGGCTTACTGTGAAAAATATCCTGAATCAACATTCTGTGTGGTTCCTGAAACGGATGAGGAAGAATGAAAGTTTATTTAACATCTATATTGAAAGTAATAATACTATTTTTTGCACCAATAAAACCGCTTATAATTTTAATAAGTTTAAGCACCATTATTGATACTGCATTTGGCATTTGGAAAGCCAAACAATTAAACGAAAAAATCACATCTAAAATATTTAGGAATGGACTTGTTCCAAAACTAATATCATACATCACAACTATTATGATGGTGTATGGTTCGGATGTGTTTATCATAAATGAATTAACAATGAGTGTTGTTGATGTTGAGTTTCTTGCAACCAAAATCACTGCACTTACATTGATAAGCATTGAAGTCAAGTCAATGGATGAATCATTTATTGCAGTCAAAGGTTATTCGTTTATTGATAAATTCAAAAAAATGATTTCCAAGATCAAGGATGTAAAGAAACAAATATGAGGGCAATCCATAAGATAATTATTCATTGCACCGTAACACGTGAAGGGGATGACATCAGCGTTGATACAATACGAAGATGGCATTTGAATCGTGGCTGGTCTGATATTGGTTATCATTATATCATTGATATAAAAGGCAACATAAATGCTGGTCGACCAATTGAATTGATTGGAGCACATTGCAAAGGCGAAAACAAATATTCAATTGGGGTTGCATATGTTGGGGGTGTTGAAGCAGATGGCAAAACACCAAAAGACACAAGAACAAAAGCACAAAAGGATGCAATAATTAGACTTGTAAAAAAGTTAAAAGGTTGCTATCCAGATGTGACAATACATGGCCACAATGAGTTTTCAAATGGTTTGAAGGCGTGTCCATCATACAATGTAGAAAATGAAAAGGATTTATTCGGATGAATGGATTGAGGTTTTTAATAAGTATCCGCAATTTGAAAATGAACAAAGAGTTCAATATTATAAAAGGATAGCTGACTTGACTGGTAAATCACCAGCCAGTGCAAAAAAATACTTCTTAAAATTAAAATCCAAGATTGACACATATTGTGAAATGGCTGGTGTGCCAACTCACAATGTCAAACATGGTTGGGTTAAAACCAAAGACACAAGTTTATTTTTTAAGAACCCTGACTTTGAGGGTGCAGTTGATTATGATAAAATTCGTGAACAACTGATCAATGACTTAAAAGATTATGCACCAATCTATCCACCATTAACAAGAACCAAAATACAAGATGGCCATTTGCTGGTTGTTGATCCAGCTGATGTACACATTGGAAAACTTTGTGAAGCGTTTGAAACTGGTGAGGACTACAACACAAACATTGCAGTTCAACGTGTGAAGGAAGGTGTGCAAGGTATTATTGACAAGTCACGAGGGTATAATATAGACCAAATACTTTTTATTGGTGGGAACGATATACTTCACATCGATTCACCAAAAAGACAAACAACTTCAGGAACACCACAAGATACGGATGGGATGTGGTATTCAAACTTTCTTATGGCCAAACAAGTTTATGTTGATGTCCTTGAGATGTTGCTTCCATTGGCGGATGTTCACTTCACATTTAATCCATCAAACCATGACTATCAAAGTGGGTTCTTTTTAGCTGATGTAATTCAAACGTGGTTCAGGAATAATAAGAACATGACCTTTGATTGTTCAATTGCACATCGGAAGTATTTTCAGTATGGTCAGAACGTGATTGGCACAACACATGGTGATGGTGCAAAGATGAATGACCTTCCATTGCTCATGGCAGTTGAGGCAAAAGAATATTGGGCAAATACAAAGCACAGATACATTTTTACCCACCATGTTCACCATAAGCAATCGAAAGATTATCAGGGTATCACAATTGAGTCATTACGTTCACCAAGCGGTACGGATTCATGGCATCATCGGAATGGATTTCAGCATTCACCAAAAGCGATTGAAGGCTTCCTATTACACAAAGATCATGGTCAAGTGGCAAGGTTTACGCATTTATTTTAAAATAATCTGCAAAGCAATAACACCAAGTGCAATCAATAGCGATTGGCGTGAACGTTTAAGTTTGTGTTGTTGTTTATCATAACGTTCGTTAAGGTCATTTAAAGCGTGTTGAGTGCGTTCAAAGTTAGTTTGTGTACTATCTATTAACTGGGTGTATTTAAGTTCCTTAAATGCGTTTATTTTAGCTTGAGCAACAAGAGAATCTTTTTGAAGCAGTTCAATATAAATATCATCCATTTGATTGAGGGTAATAGCAACCAAAGTATCACCAGTTTTTTCATCGATTAATGCGGTTTGAGAATAAGCGAATGCGTTCAGAAGAAGGAAGGATATGATAATTAGATATTTCTTTTTCATAATATAGTTTTATTGTATCTTGTTGTTTTTGTAAGCTATCCAATTGCAAATAAATAGTGTCTGTATTTGTTAGAATAGGCTGTTCAATATTTTTCATGCGTGTTAAATCATTGATCATTAATGATGCAACAATCAATGCAAATCCAAGTGTGAGAATGTAATATTTCCAGTTCATAATTGTTGTTTGACTTTGTGCCAGTAGGCGAGTGTTTGTGGTTTCTTGTATCCGTTTGGTCCACCATTCCAAACACGCGCAATGCGTTCAGGTGTTCCGTTGGGTGAATAGTATTCTTGTATAATATAAAATATTTGAATTGATTTTGTTTTGTTCCATCTATCATTTAAGGTGTATTGATTGCGTTTTAAAATACGATTCACATCTTTTATCATTATTGGTCTAATCTGCAAAACACCACAAGCATCCTCACGTTTGTTCCAAGCGTTTGGATTGTTGCGTGATTCAACATGAATGATTGCATCAACCAACGAATTACTCCTTGCCACACCATCAGGTGATGATGTGGGTTGGAATAAATAAATAAACAATAAATGAAAAATCACAGATTTACAATATTTTCTTCAGTTAAACTATCCATTAACTTGCTAAAGTTTGTCACCAGCTTGTCATGGATTTCATTCTTTGTATCTTGTTTTTCAAGCAAGTCACAAGCATCCACAACAAATGTTTCAAGGGTACGTGACACACGTTTAATATCACGTTGAACTTTCACACCTTGTATTTCGACATCATCCAACAAAGGAATCATTTCAAGTGACAACAAATAAAGTTTGATTAATGGGTTCATCTTAAAAACTGGATTCGGTTTGGTACTTTAAAAACTGAACACAAATTGATGTGATCTTCAAACGATGGTTTTTCATACTCACACAATGCTTCATATGTTTTTAGTGCATTGATGATTGTTGAGTGGTCACGAAAGCCCATCAACTTTCCAATTGATGCAAGTTTTAAGTTTAATATATTACGCAAAAAATAAATGGTTGCATACCTTCCACGAATGATTTCTTGTTTGCGTGTTTTACTACAAATCAAATCCTTCATATCAGTAGCGGTCAAGTTGCCATACAAAACTTTGATGATTGGTTTCTTTGCATAGTACTTTGCAACCTGATATTTGATGGCATCAGGTGTTGTGTATTCAGCCAGTTGTTTATTAATCTCATAAACATCAAATGCTGGTATTAAATAAGGGTGTACGTTTTTCATTTTGTAATTAGTGAATCTTTTGTATAGGTTAATCTTGGAACTGGAATCTGCTCACCATTCTCATCAACATAATTTGCGTTGTACTTCATTGCTGCAAGTGCTTGTTTCGATGCGGTTTCAAAGTTCTTCAGTTCTTGGTGTAGCATTTGCCATTGTTCAATGTGCTTAAAGTCATAGCGTGTTGCACCATTCCTTCGTTCAAATTTAATTCCATGCAGTTCAAATGATTTGCCGTATTTCTCTGATTCCTCCAATGCAATAGGTTCAACATCCTTAATTGCTTGGTCAATCTCACGTTTCAACTCTTTAAGTTCTGCATATGCAATCAAGGGGTCAGTTACCCCCTGAATTACATTGTTTGCTATATCATTAAAATGGGAGGTTTTCATTTGTATCTTTATTTAACGATTGGTATTCTTTTGACATCATTATTTTTTCCTTTATAAAGTCAGGAAAGGAATCAAATAATTCTTGCTTGAAATTATCATAGGTAAATTCTTGTTTTTCATTAACTTGATCAGGACAATCCATTCCTTTTGGTAGCATTGACACACTTGCAATATTTGCATATGTTTTGCCATTGCCTGATGTTTTATGCGTGATTGATAAAAGACAAGGCACACCAAGTAAATTTGTTATATCAAATGAATTTGCTTCTTTGTCAGTAAATGATTTTCCTCGCCATGATTCCAAGAATGCACGAAGGGTTGATTTCTCATGCAAGGATAGTGTGAACTCCTTTGCAATGACACGAGGTTGCTCACCACGTTCTTCATTGAATGTCATTGTTTCGGTTGGTAGTTCCCAAGTGATTCTTACTTTGTTTCGTTCTTTGGTTTCACCATTGAATGTTTCTTCAATCGTGCCAATGTGAATCATTGAATAACATCTTGCTGGGTATGAACCTGCAGGAATGATTTCAATGCTTTTTTTCGTTTGGTTTGTTGTTGCTAAAATTGCCATGTTTATATAAATTTAATGTATTTTGTTTCGTGAAAATAATCAATCAATGACATATGGAAAGACTTTGCATTGCTAATTGCTTGTGCAAGTAGTTCCAATATTGCATCGTGATTGTTGAATGTAATGTTTCTTTTGCCTTCAAGTACACTATTAAGTGTGTGAATAGATATGTTGTGCTTGTCTGCAATCCTTCTTCGTTCAGTTACGGATGTGCAACACTTCAAAATATCTTTGAGTTCATTTGATATTGTGTTTTGAAATTTCATTTAAGTTTTTCTAAAATAGTTTGATATTCTCTAATTTTTGATTCTATTCTTAAAGCTGGTGAATAATGTTCTTCGTCATCATTATAATAATCAACGTGCATTTTTTGTAGTTCATCAAGTTTATCATAAACTAATTTGCGAAGTTGTGACTTTTCATATTCTGTCATGACTGTATAATTCTAATAGTGAAACAATGCCAATCGCAAACATAATTGTCGCAATGACTGAATAATTAAGGGCAAACAATACCAAGCTGAATGGTAGGTATGTTGCAAAGTAGATAATAATATTTTTCTTCATCGTGTTATATTGAACTGCAAATGTATTAAAATATTTTACAATAAAAAAAAATTAAAAAATTCTTGTTTATATAGTATTAAGTATTAATTTTGTGTACATAATATAAAAGCAATAACAAAAATGAAAGATTTAACACAAACACAAATTGAGAACATTATTAAAAATGGTTTAATTAGTAAATGTACTGATTATGAAAAAAAACAAGTATTTGATTTTGCATTTGGCAAAAGGTTTATGAAGTCCAAAGACAAAGGTGCAAAGAAAGTTTACAAAGAAATTTAACAACAAACCCTTCATCATATGGTGAGGGGTTTATTAAAACAATAACAAAATGAAAAAACAAATTAAAAATTTAGAAAATATCTTAATTGAATTAAGACAAAAATTAAATAACTAACACAAACCCTTCATCATATGGTGAAGGGTTTTTTAATATATATACATTATGCAATACACAATCGAAGATTTAGGACATTTTTATTTGCAATCAATAGGATTGGAAAAGTACGATCATTATTCAAAGAAGCACATCGAAAATTTAGGGTGGCAAGTTTTGGAATCATATGGTTCAATCGACAAAGCAATAGAACATTTTATAAATTAGGACACGTTTTGAGATTTTTTCCCTTATTGCTCCCCCGCAAAAATCATTTTCATTTTAAGGGGGGGGGGTCACTTGGGAAAAAAATGTGTCCTAAATCGTTAAACCATATGATTATCAGCGTTTTACGCGGACACATAGGATTTGTTTTGTTAGTCTAAAAATAAAAATTATAAATTTGTAGCCACAATATGATAAAAAACACAAAGATTTCAATCTTTAAATCACTTTTCAAATCATCGGATGTGCCCTATGATGTCCAACTTGACCAATCACTAAAAAGAATAAAGGAAGGAAAGTCAAAACACATCATTGATAAGATGATGAAACTGGAAGGTGATGCACGTTCCAAATTAAAAAATCAATTACCTTGTATCATCTTTGGTGGTGTATTTACACAACGTAAAAAGTCAGGATTAAAAGAACATAGTGGTTTGATGGTGCTTGACTTTGATAAGATACCAAATGATAAGATGGCTATGATGTTTGACCAACTGAAGCAAAACAAACATATTGTTTCGGTATTTATGTCACCATCACGAAATGGATATAAAGCCATTGTATCAATACCAAAATGTAACGCAAAAGAGCATGAACAATATTTTAAACAGTTTAATAAGGATCATCTTTATGACTATTTTGATGGTGCTACTTGCAACGTTGACCGAGTTTGTTTCGAATCATACGATCCAAATATTTACATTAATTATGAAGCTATACAATACAATCCAAAGCTGGTTGATGATGGTTTTTTAATAGCTGAAAAGATTCCAACCATACCAATCAATGATGATTTTAAAAAGATTGAACTTATTATGAAGTTTAATTGGCAAAAGGATTTCATTGAAGGTGAACGTAACAATTTTATCTTGGACATTGCATCTGCTTTTTGTGAATATGGAGTTCAAGAAATAAATGCAGTTAATTACATACTTAATAATGTGGTTCATGGTCAGTTTAGTGAAGATGAAACAAAGAACACAATAAAAAGTGCATATCGCATTAGACAATTTGGTTGCAAGTATTTTGAAGATTGGTCAAAAATAGATAGCATTAAAAAGGACCTTAAATATGGCAAAGACAAAGTCCAGGAACTGCACAACATTAACGATGATGTTTATGAGCAAGTAAGTCAAGAATCAGAGCATGATGACTTTTGGTATTATGATAAAAAGCAAAACATTAAGATTGATCCTTTAAAATATAAACTATTCCTTGAAAGGAATGGATTTAAAAAGTTCTTCTTTGCTGATAGCTTAAAACCTTCCTTTGTAAAAATACAATCAAACATTGTATCTGAAACATCAACTGAAATAATTAAGGACTTTGTTTTATCTTATCTATTAGACAATAATGAAATAGATATTTATTCATATGTGGCAACATATCAAAACCTATTTACTGATTCATTCCTGACCATATTAGAAACAATTGATTTGATGATGTTAAATGATACCCAACACAAATCATTCATTGCATTTAGGAATGGTATTTTAGAGGTCACAAAGGACAAAGTATTTTTAAATGAGTATGTCAATGTAAATGGGTATATATGGAAGAACCAAATTATTGATAGGGATTTCAATCAAAATGATAATATAGAGAATGATTATCAAAAATTCATAAATAACATATCAAGTGGTGAACCATTGTCAATAGAATGTACAATTGGTTATTTATTACACACTTATAAGAATAAGATTGACAACAAAGCTATCATACTAAATGATGAGGTGATTAGTGACAATCCTGAAGGTGGAACCGGAAAAGGTTTATTTGTTCAAGGATTAAAAGAAATTAGGCGTGTTGGCATATTAGATGGAAAGTCATTTGATGATAAGAAATCGTTTCCATATCAGACTATAAGTCAAGATACACAAATTTTGGTCTTTGATGATGTAAAAAAGAATTTTGATTTTGAATCAAAGTTTAGTTTGGTCACTGAAGGAATTACACTGGAACGCAAAGGAAAGGATGCAATTAAACTTGGTGTTGAGGAATCACCAAAGATGTTGATTTCAACTAACTATGCAATTAAAGGTGAAGGAAATAGCCATGATAGGCGAAGGCATGAAGTTGAGGTGGCACAATATTATAATAGTGACTTAACACCTTATGATGATTTTGGTCGGACATTATTTGATGACTGGGATGAGGATGAGTATGCACGATTTGACAATTATATGGTTGGTTGTATTCAATTATACTTTACACATAAACTAATTAAACAAACCAATGCAAAGAATATCAAATTGCGTAAATTCATTAGTGAAACATCTCAAGAGTTTTATGAGTGGTGCAATTATGATGGAACTGAATTGTTTAATATTAGATTAAATAAACGGAATATGTATGATCAGTTTGTGAATGATTATCAAGACTACAAAAAATGGCTAACACAAAAGAAATTTAACATTTGGGTTAAGAAGTACGCAAACTACATTGGTGGCGAATATACCGAAGGTCATACAAATGGTGATAGATGGTTTATGGTTGATTATGATTTACCTTTTTAAATGGAGTTAAGAGATTATCAAAAGGACATTGTAAGGCGTGGTGTTGACATCATTGCAGACCATCGTTTGCTTTATTTGCAAATGGAGGTTAGGACTGGCAAAACACTAACATCGTTATCAATATGCGAAGAACTTGGTGCATCTAATGTTTTATTTATAACTAAAAAGAAAGCCATTACCAGCATCAAAGATGATTATGATAAATTTGGTTTTAGCTTTGATATAACTATAATAAACAATGAATCATTGCACAAAGTAGATGGTGACTTTGATATATTGGTATCTGATGAACACCATCGAAATGGCTCGTTTCCCAAACCAAACAAATCAACTAAACTAATCAAACAACGTTGGTCCACATTGCCAATGATATTCTTATCAGGTACACCAAACGCGGAAAGCTATTCCCAAGTGTATCATCAATATTGGGTTAGTTTAAATAGTCCGTTTAAACAATTAAACTTTTATAAATGGGCAAAGGAGTTTGTGAATGTTACTGAACGCAATTTTGGTTATGCTAATGTCAAAGACTATTCAAATGCTGACTATAATAAGATCAAACCATACATCGATAAACACATTATAACATACACACAATCAGAAGCTGGATTTGAATCTAATGTGAATGAACACATATTGTGGTGTGATATAAAAGAAAGCACACATAACATTATTAACACACTTAAGAAGGACAAGATTGTTGTGGGTAAGGCTGGAGCAATCATAGCGGATACATCAGTCAAGATGAAGAACAAGATACATCAATTGTGCAGTGGTTCGTGTATTCTTGAAGATGGTAGTGTTGTGATACTTGACACATCAAAGGCGGAATACATACGTGATAAGTTCAAAGGGCAAAAGATTGGTTTGTTCTATAAGTTCAAAGGTGAGTTAGATATATTAAAACAAGTGTTTGGTGATACATTATGTACTACATTAGATGATTTCAATGGTAGTGATAAGAACATAGCACTTCAGATTATATCAGGTCGTGAGGGTATCTCATTGCGTGAAGCTGATGCACTTGTGTATTATAATATTGATTTTAGTGCAATCAGTTACTTTCAATCAAAAGATAGGATGACTACAATGGAAAGGAAGAACAATGATGTGTATTGGATATTTGCTCGAAAAGGTATTGAATCAAAAATATATAAGAGTGTTACTAATAAAAAGGACTACACGTTAAGAATGTTTAAAAGGGATTATTTATGAATATAATAAACTTCAGCGGTGGTAGAACATCGGCATATATGACAAAGCGTTTAATTGATGAGGGTTTAACTGACTATATTGTTACGTTTCAAAACACTGGTAAAGAAATGCCTGAAACATTAGATTTTATAAATGAATGTGATAAGCGTTGGAATCTTAATATTGTATGGCTTGAGTATAGATATGGAAACAATTTTGAAGTTGTTACATATGAAACTGCATCACGTAATGGCAGACCATTTGATGAGTTGATTGCTTGGAAGGATGGTTTCTTACCCAACACAAGAATGAGATATTGCACTGATCAACTTAAAATACAAACATCAAAACGATGGCTTAAAAGTATAGGCTTAAAGCAATGGACTATTTACAACGGAATAAGGTATGATGAACCAAGAAGATGGAGCAAGACAAAAAATTATTTACCAAGTTTTATTGATTTAGAAATGCCATGTGTTAAATGGAAAACAACAAAGGAAGATGTTATGTCATTTTGGTCCAACAATGATTTTGACTTAAAACTAAAATCAGAAATATATGGAAATTGTGATTTGTGTTTTTTAAAGGGCAAAGGTAAACTTGCAATAATAGCAAATGAAAAACCTGAATTGTTTGACTGGTGGATCAATAACGAGGAAAAGTTGGAGAATAAAGGTGGTGCATTTAAAAAAGAAATAACGTATAAACAATTAAAGGAACGAAGTCAAGCACAACAAGGATTGTTTGATGATGATCCATCGTTTGAATGTTTTTGTAATATAGACTAATGAACTATCAATCTAAAGTAATAAA
>Ga0181396_1000332_pt1 | contig 10718 bp, 1 predicted proteins | sample 19SPOviralmetaG_FD_130125 | JGI IMG/M metagenome (GOLD analysis project Ga0181396, IMG submission 130125) | Marine viral communities from the oligotrophic San Pedro Time Series (SPOT) site, San Pedro Channel, CA, USA - 19 SPOT_SRF_2011-01-11 | ecosystem: Environmental > Aquatic > Marine > Strait...
TTCCGATGGCACTCCTGTAACTGACGCTGCCGTAAAGTCTGCACAAACCTTAGCCGATCCTTATTCTGGGTACAAAGCATACACCGCTGATCAGTTTGAGTACGACCCCATGACGGAGTTCACGGGCGATAATGTATCTAAATATATGTCACCATATATGGATGAAGTGGTTCAAAGACAAAAAGCTGAGGCATTAAAAGATTTTCAACAAATGCAAGCTGGTCGAGCTTCTGGGGCTATAAGTGCTGGTGCATTTGGCGGCTCTCGTCAGGGTGTCATGGAAGGCATGGCTCAAGATGATGTTCTTGACCGTATGGTGGGCATACAGACTGAAGGACAGCAAAGGGCATATCAGGATGCTCAGAATATGTTCTTGCAGGATCGTGGCGCACAGATGGACTTGCAACGTCAGAAGGCCGCAGAGCTTGCGCGTACACAGGGAATTAGCGCAGGTGAAGCAGCAAGGATACAAGCTGGTGAGGTCGCTGATCTTACAAGGCAACAAGGTGCATTGGACTTTGCGTCAGGTCTTGAAGACAGGTCCAGAGCAGCCGCTATACAAGATGCTCAGTATCTTGAGACAGTTGGTAAAAGTAGACAGGCAGCGGATCAGGCTGGACTTGACTTGGCTTATGATGACTTCCTTAAGCAAAGAGCATTCCCAGAACAACAGTTGGGTCTTTATTCAAGTGTTCTTCGCGGCATACCTGTCACTCCAAGTACAACCGCAACAAGCTTGACACCTTACAACCCAGTACAGCAAGCACTGGGTCTAGGTATATCTGGTCTTGGTCTCTATAAAGGGCTTATGGGATGAACATATTACAAGTACAGGATGACCTGAAGAACTTCTCTCAGCAGCAGCTAATCCAAGAGATGAAGCAGCCGAAAGGTATAGCTCCTCAATTCCTTGTGCTTGGTGAAATAACGCGCCGTAAGCGTATGAGTGATGACATGAAGACCAGAGGTGCGGCTGATCAAAAGACAGTAGCACAGGAAGTGGTTTCTGCCGCTGGTGTGCCTCAAGGTGGTCTGGCTCAGATGTCTCAAGCTATGGCCCCGAAAAGTTCAATTGAACCAAACATGCAGCCACCAAGTCAGGCACAACCACAGGCACCAATGACTATGGCTAGTGGCGGCATATTAAGTTTAGCTGCTGGTGGCGGTAAGACTAAAAGAGAAAAGGCTTTCTTCTTAGAGTTCCCAAAGAATAGCCCAATCTTTGCTGGTGAGCGCCGTTATGTCACTGCCAATACCTTGTCTAAGCTTGAGGCATCAATGCCGCTGTTCTTTAAGCGTATGCGTAGTCGTGGTGAGATTATAGCCAATGAGAACGCACCAGAGGCATTTCAGAAGACCGCAACCAAACTAGCCCCAGCTCAACTAAATGTTGCTATGCGTAGGGGTAAAGAAAACATTGCAAAGGCTGAGGAAGCTGCAAGAATAGCAGAGCTTCAAGCTGAGACAGGTGCCACTGATGATCAAGCTGTTACATCTGCTGGTAGGCCCACTGAATCTCAAGTAATTGATGAAGTACAGTCATTGGACGCTCCTGTAGCAGAACCTTCCGAGTACGACATTCAGCAAGATTCTGACATAGAGGGTGACCTCTTAATGGCAGATGACTATGACAGGGCTGAAAAAGAAAGATTGAGACAAGAAGCTTTGGCAACAGGATTGGTGCCATCTCAAACCACCTCTCAAATCAGAGATGTTAATTCTGGCGTAAAGCCATTTACTGGTTCAGCATTTCCAAGTCTTGCTGATATGAAACCATATACCACTACTAACACACCTGTGTTTAACGCTACCTCTGATGAGGCTGCTGTCGCTAGTGCTGAAGACATAAAAAAACAAGAAGCTTTAAGGAAGGCTCAAGAAAACGCCAGAGCATACGCTGAGGGAAGAACGCCAAAGCAAGAAGAAGAACGAGAATTTGATAGGCAAAAGGCAAGAGACAGTGCCATAACTGCCTTGGGTCAAATTGACAGAAGCAATGAACCTGTCGGCTTTAGACAGATAATGGAAAACAAAGCCCTTCAACAGGCGGCAATAGCTCAAGCCAATCCTAATATGTTTGGTGACCTTGGCGCACCCAACACAATGCAGGAAGAACTTGCCCGTAAGGCAGCGGAAGATGAAGCCGTTAAGGAGGCGCAAGCAGAGGCCCAGCTACAATCTTATTTAAGAAACATGGAAGCCCCAACAGATATGATTGGCGGCATTCAAGAGTCTGATCTTGTAAGAGAGATGAGAAAATCTAATGAAATGGCTAATCAAGCTAAAATAGATGAAATTTTAAGTGGTGGTCGTCAAGGCATGGCCTTCAATGCCAACCTTGCCTCACCTGAACTTGATGAAAATGTTACTAGGGCAATTGAAAGTAGACAGCGAAGGGAAGCTGCGGAAAGAGTTGCTCTTAAAGATGCAACGGAAATGTCCATAGACACTGCTTCGCCAATAGGAAACTACGGTCAAGTAGCCGCTGATGCCTTACGTGCAGATGTAGGTGTTAGAGATGCAGGATTAGGTGGTGCCTTTGCCAAGGGTGACGAGGGAATTAAAAGAAAGCTCCGTGGGTTTGGGCCATTTGAAGATTCCACTTCAGAGATAATTCAAAGTCAGCTTGAAGATAACGCCATAAATGATGAAGTTGCTAGAGCTGAAGCAGAAGAAAATGACCGTTTAGACAACAGAAGAATAATGCAAGATGCTGCTAGTGGTGCTGAGGAAACTCGCGCTGTATTTGGTGACCAATCATATGACGATATATCAAATGAATTTGATCAACAACAATTTGAAGATTATGCATCTTCTTATGATCAAGCTAGATTGAGTATGGAGCCTACAAAAAGAGCAAGGGAAATTTTCTTTAATCAACAAAAACAAAAAGAAATTAATGACGCCCTTGGAGAACAAGAGCTTTTTGATGACGCCCCAAGGACTGATGAGGTAAAATTGGCACTGAAAGAGCAAGAGCTTTTCGGTGATGGGCCTTCTGGCATAGGACTCAAAGAAGCGACAATGCCTTACTATGAAAAGCCCACTATGCGAGAGACAGGTGAATATGGGCCTATGATTGGTGGCATCCGAGGTCGTGCAGGTACAATAAAACAAGGAAGGGCAGAAGAAAAAGCACTCATTGATGACCCTCGTATGTTTGGTGATGATGGAGAACCTAAAAATTATTTCTTTGATAACATACCAGGAAGTTCATATTTCAGTGATGCCTTTAATGAAAGAATAGCTAAAGCTCAAGAAATACAAAAAGGGACACTTGGAAAAAGACTAGGTCCAACGCTTCAAGCGTCAGAGGACATGCGTAAAGCGGCATCTAGACCGCTATATAATTACCTTGGAATGAACCTCGACGATGCCCCTTCTAGGCCCTATACATTTGGCGATACAGAAATTAATCCTGACTTAACTCAGGGAGGTGTGTTAAGCACTAACCCACTTAAAGTTGTAGCAGACAACGCTCTTCCAGTAGCTGAGGTAATTGGTGATGTGGCAGCGGCTGGAGCTGGCTATGGATCAAATTATTTTAGTGGTCCTTCAAGCGCAGATGGTTCAGCGGGTGAAGATGATACAGGTCAGGCGGGTGAAGCAGCTATAAATGCTCCAGTAGTTGAAGATAATGTAAATCCAGAACAGGAATTTAATGCAGGTGAGACAGGCACCTCTGAATCAAGCATTATTACAGAAATGGACGAACAGGCTGCTTTAGATGCTCAATCTAGCGCAGCATATGAAGCGGAAAGACAGCGTAAAATTGCAGCACAAAGCAAAGGAACGTCTAAAGGTACGGGCGGGACAGGTGGTAGTGCCAGCAGTCAAATCCTTGATCTACTTAAAAGCCAAGAGGCTAACGCAGACAGCGATAAGTGGCTGGCTCTGGCTAACGCTGGCATGGCCCTTATGTCATCCAAACAGCCAACACTAGGCGGTGCGCTTGGTGAGGCTGGTCAGGTGGGCATAGCTGGGCTTATGAAGAGCCGACAGGCTGCTGACGCCGCGAAGCTCAAGACATTGAAGTTCCAAGCTGGTCTAGAAGCTGCCGCTGCTAAGGCTGGCTTGCCCAAAGATAGATACAAATCTGATGTTAGCCTATTCAACAATACGTCTGATAACATCAGAGGATTGTTAACTCAGAAAGGAGCATCAAGCCCTGCTGATTTCTTAAACGCTGCTGAGGGAACTGGCCCTGATGAGATAAGCGAAGACGATAAAGCTCAACTTGTTTATCTGATAAAAATACAGAGAGACGCTGCAAGAAGGTTGGGATATAATAATCCACCTCCTGTAAAGAAAATTTCATAAATAAGGTGTAAATATGGCTGTAATTAATGCGGTAGGTAAGTACTCACAAACACCTTATCCTGTAGAAATAGCTGGCGAAACTCCAACGCCAGAAGAACAGGGACGGATAGATGCGTATGTTGGTCAGCAAGAGGCCCCATACGCTCAGATTTATCAAGAGTATTTTGGTGCAAGTGAACCAAGTGAGACTGTAGATATTCCTGAGGGCCTAGACGAATCCACATATCGCACAGCCCTACGTCAGGGTTATCAAAGAATTAAATCCTTAGGCGGTACAGCTATAGAATACGCCGGTAAGGGTCTTGATTCAGATGTCATCGAGCAGTTTGGCGAGGGCGTTACAGACAAGGCTGAAGGCCGTTTAAGTGAGCTTGACGCTATGGTAGACAGAACAACTCTGTCTGATGTTACTGAAGGTGATGGCAAGGTTGGTCGTTACGTTGGTGAGCTTGCTGCTGAACAGGCACCACAGTTAGGCCTAAGTCTAGCGGGTACATACGCTGGCGGTAAAACTGGTGCTGCATTAGGTTCATTTTTTGGACCTGTTGGAACTGTCGTGGGTGGCGGCATTGGTGCAGTTGTAGGTACTGGCATCGCTTCTTATCCCCTTCTCTTTGGTGGCAACATTCAAAGACAAGAAGGCCAAGTGGAAAAGGGTGAGCTTGCAAGAGTGAACGCTGCTACAGCAATGAGAAACGCTGTTGGACAAACTGCACTTGAGGTTGTTGCAAACAAAATACTTTTACTAAAAGCATTTAAAGGCGGCACTGGTGGTCTTTTTACTAGGACAGCTAAAGGCGTAACCCAAGGCGCGGCTGCTGAAGGCCTTACTGAAATTGGTCAACAAATGCTTGAGCGTCAGCAAGCTGGCCTTCCTATAGACAGTGACGATGCTATAGCGGAGTACATTGAGGCTGGTGTGGCTGGCGGCATACTTGGTGGTGGCATAAGTGGTGTCGGCTCTGCTGTTGGCGGTGACAAAGCGAAACAGAAAGCAAATGCAGAGTTAGAAGCAGACATAGAGGCCCTTGAGGCAGAGAACACCATTAAGCGTGATCGTGGCCTAGCTGCGGCCCAAAGGCCACCAAAGGTCACCAGAGAGGGAGAAGCCACCACAGAGGGCCTGTACGGCGATCCTGTGGCCGATCCTGACGTAGTGGTCACACCACCCCCAGAAGAACAAGCTGCCTTAGACGCTCAAGCTGAAGTGGATACACTGGCGGAAGCTGCTAAAGTAGATAAGGCAAGAGAGCTTAAATTAAGACTAAATAAAAATGGCAGTATGCCTAATGATGTTAGGACAGAGGCGTTAGAGGCTGGAATTGGTGTCAAGGGTGATAGACGCTCTGTTATTGTAGACAATATAAAAGCTTTGGCTGAAAAGGGCAAAAAAGCTCCTAAGGCTCCAAGCAAAGAGCTAAGAAAAAAACAAGAAAATAAAAATCTTAGCAAGGCAACTCAAAAGATAGGTGGATACAATAAAGCTGCGTTTGATGCAGCTCATGACACTATGAAGCAAACAGGCTCCTTTAATGCCACCGCTGTCAGGGATTCATTAAGAAGGCTTGGAATAAAGCCAGACACTAATATAACTACAGTAACAAACAAAAGAAAAAAAGAATCTGTTACCACAACTCCCTATAAAGAACTCATAGCGGAGATGAAGAGAAGAGACATTCTAACCAAAGAAGATAAGCCAACATATATAAACCCAGACAAGCCAGACGCCATAGATCAAGGGTATCAAGCTCAAGCTGATTTAGCCTTAAAAGAAATGGAGCGGGACAAGCTTAGAGCTGAGTCTGATGCGATATTCAAGGCTGTGCAAGAGACAGAGGCCAGAGAGAGAGATCAGCAAAGGGCAAATAAAGAACGTGCTGAAACAGGCCAAGCCAATGTAGACCCAAGTCAGTTTGGTTCATTTGCACCAAAACAAACTAACGTGTTTAACCGATTGCGTGAGATGCTCACTAAAATGGGCATGAGTGACGTTAAGCTTGAAGCTGAAACAGGCTTTATAGACGGCATGGCAGAAGGTAGCTTTGCTGGCACAACAAAGACAATAGCTTTGGCTGTCGGGGTTTATGACCCCAACATGAACGAAGACCAATTGTTTGAGGCCGTAGCTGAGGTGATGAACCATGAGACAATTCATGCCCTCAGGTCTTTAGGCGTCATCACTGCAAAGGAACTAAAGGTTCTAGCAAAGGCGGCAGCTAATACAAAGTACGCACACAAAGACGGCACCAAGCGTGAGTATACATATCTGGACAGAGCCAAAAGATTGTATGGCAACCTTAGTCAAACTAAGGAACAGGACGGCACACCATCACAAGTAGATGAAGAAGCCATTGCTGAGATGTTCAGAGACTATGCCGCTGGCAGGTTGAAGATAGGTGGTTCACCTCGCAACATCTTTGGCAAGATCAAACGCTTCCTTATGAAGCTAATGAGAAAGGCCAATAAGGCTGGATACTCTAGACCACAGGACATCTTTGATGCTATAATTAGCGGTGAAGTGGGTAGTCGTAAGACTGAGCGTCAGCTTGGTGGAGAATCAGGTCCAACGACAGCAGAAAGCACAGGCGATCCAAGCTATTCAAAGGCACTTGGCTTTCAAATAAATCCAAAGAGTGGGGTAAATCAAGATGGACGAAGCACAGATGGAACGGTACAGACTGATGGGTCTGGAAGACAACAGGGAGACAACAGAGGAAGAGGAGGAAGCCGCAGCCTTGAAGGCGGGGGCCTTGCGCCGCTTGAAGGCGCGCCGACTATTAGAGGCCACAAGGGGCCAATCCAAAACCTCGTAAAGGTAGCTGACAAATATGCTGAAGATTTCGGCATAAATTATTTACCTCAAGTTGAATACGCCAAGGTTGATCCCATTAGGGCTGCAAGAATTGCACAAGCCTACACGGACATGCCTAATGATCCAAATGATCCAGAAGTTAAGGAAGCTTATGCTGACCTTATAGAGCAAACCAAAAATCAATATGATGCATTGGTTAATGATGGGTATGACTTCTTCTTTATAAATGTTGAAACTGGTTATGCTGATAGCCCCGCCACAGCAATGGAAGATTTAAGGTTAAATAAAAGGATGGGAATATTTCCAACTGATGATGGTTTTGGCGTAAACGATGAGTTTGATTCATCTAAAAATCCATTACTTGAAGATACGGGCTTAACGTGGCCTGACCAAAAAGGTAACGAAAAGCCTGTTTATGCAAATGATTTATTTAGAGCGGTGCATGATGCATTTGGTCATGGCCTTGAGGGGGCTGGATTTAGGGCCAGAGGCGAAGAGAACGCTTGGCAAGCTCATATACGCTTGTTCACTGGACCAGCATTAGGTGCCATAACCAGCGAGACAAGAGGTCAGAACTCTTGGATGAACTACGGACCTTATGGAGAGTTTAACAGAACCGCATCAGCAGAAGACAGCATATTTGCAGATCAAAAAACTGGCCTTATGCCTAGCTGGACTTGGAAAGAAGGCATCGTCAGAAGTGATGAGCAATCTAGAGATGCAGTACGCAAAGAGCTTCTTGGCGATAAAGTTCAATTGAACCAAAAGATGTCTCGCGCTATTTCTGATAAGGTCATAGATAATAAAAATGGTATAGGGCAGACTTCAAACAATATGGAAGTTGATTACTTTGGCACATCTGTAATGATGAAGCCAAGTGTATTTGCCAAACTTGCAATTCCACTTTCTTCGGGGAAAAGTGTCCCATTCCTAGTTGATCATTTTAAGAACGATGGAAAAGTTGGTGCGCCATCCCTGTACTTAAACATGGATGATGACGGAAAGGCTGAAGTTATAGGTCATGAGGGCCGTAACAGAATGGTTGCCATTGACGAGGTCTATGGTGATGTTCCTATAGAAGTTCATCTGTTTCCACGGGGTAAGAGGGCCAGAAATATTACCCCTGATGTCTTAAAAAGACTTCGTAAGGATATGACTAGTGAATCATTTGTTCGTGAGGATGATAGCGTCATTGGTGGTGACTTTGTTAATGGTCCTCTTTTTGAAGATGACAAAAAACTATCTCGCGCTGTGTTTTTTGAAAACATGGGTGAGGATGGTGCCTTGTCAGAATACAATGAAATAGCTGGATATTTAAAAACATACATAGACTTCCCAAGTGCAAGTGCTGCCTTCAATGCATTATCAAGTGCAGAAAAATCTCAAGAATATCAACCTTACTATGATACGCTTCAAGCAAATTTAAAAATGCTAGAACCAAGCGGTGTTATTGATGCTGTTAGAATTAGTGATTACTCAGATACTACTGTAGCAAATGCAGACAAAAAAAGAACAAAAGTAAAGGTTCCAGCAAGTGATGTTGTTTTTGCTGGAAATGAAAATGAAAATGAACTGATTTATAAAGATGACAGAACATATAAATCAGTTATGGTTGAGCCTGATAAAGTTCAATTGAACCAAAGGTTCTCCCGCGCAATACCGCTTACCAAAGAGCAATATGACGCTAGCATTCTTGACTACTTGGACCCTAAGACAGGCAAGCCTGTATTTAAAAGCCCAGCGGGTGACAACACTTTAGTTGAATTTGCTAGGAAGCTAGCAAAGCTTAGACTTGCGCCTGAGTATGACGTTGTAAACTCTGAAGCTGATAGAGAGAATGTAGCACAGATAGCGGCTGCTGAAGCTGAGGCTGCATTAATATCTGGCAGTGATGCCCTCGGCTGGTATGACGCCACTCTGAAGCTTGCCAAGCAGATACTGTACCCCGTTTACCCTGAGATATCACCTATAAAGCCTGACGGCTCTGCAAACCCTGCATATGATGAAGCGGCAGAACATGCATTTGATTACGCAACAGCGGTGACATCAAATGGCCTAGCTGTAGTGGACAACTATAGCCTAGCAGCTCAAGCTTATGACGTATGGGCTAAAACGGGTCGCTGGGATGAAGGCATGGCGTCTGGTGATCAAGGTCTGTCTATGCAGAAAGCATGGACATTTTGGAATGCCTTGTCAGATCAAGACATGGACTCTAAACAGATTAAACAACTGTTGAACACTCAAGTGCCTCGCGGTCAAATTGCTAAATATTTAAAGCAAGTATTTAATGTTGATAAAGTTAGTGACTTGCCTGTCAAGGTTGGGACTGATGAAGAGGCTGGGACCACAGTTTCTTTCGCTTATGTTATTGGGCCTAAGATCGGCAATGGCTTTTACCAGAACCTAAACGGCAACTATGATCCTTTGACTATGGACAGATGGTGGATGCGGTTCTTCAATCGCATTACTGGGGACATGATTGAAGTATTCAACCCAGACACCTTGAGAAAGAACAGGGACGATCTTTTTGACCTCATTCAAGGTAGGTCTGAAATATTGTCTGAAATGGACATAGCAATACTTAAAAGTGTAAGAAAAGAACTTGGAGTTAAAAACTTACGCAAGAAAGATTTGGATTTAATTGCTCCAAGAATACAGTCTACGTTTGATAGAAATTATTTCAACAAAGCGTACAACGATACCATAGAAGAGCTGGACAACGCCAGCCCTGAAACACGGTATGAATTTACCATACAAGGACCGCCGTCTAAAAGAAAAATACTTGGACCAGACGCAAGCATTGTAAAAAAGATAGCTCAACAGTCTAGGCCCAGTAATACTCAGTTAATAAAAACTGCCAAAACTTACGCCAAGAAGCTAAAGCCAGCCTTGCAAGAGGCACCAAGAACCGCACAAGACAGAACAGCCATGAAGGATGTGGCTAACCGTGCGCGTAAAATACTCAATGACAAGCTAGGTGTTGACCTGACAAACGCTGACTTCCAAGCGTTGATGTGGTACGCTGAGAAACGCATATTTGAAGCTGGTGGCGTTAGAAAGGGTCGTGGTGAAGACAACGACTATGCTGATGGCGCATTGGCACTACTTAAAGAAAGGGGCATAGCAGATGCCACAATCAAAAATACACTCCCCGCAGCAGAGCGAGGGAGATTCGATAGTATCAAAGATGACCAAGGCGCAGATAGCGAAGCTGGCAAGCCTGTTAAAAAGCTCACAGCCGCCCAAAGAAAACAAATAAAAGAATTAGAAAGTGAATCTCCTAAGTTCTTTGAACCAAGAGAAGTTGCTTTATCAAAAAGAAGAATATCTGATGACCTGACATCAGAGGAAATGGTTGCGGTAGATAAGGCTTTATCTGAGATGCCTTTGGACCCCAACATGGTTCAAAAGAAACTATCCGCTGCACCCACAAATCCATACAGGATGGTAAGAACACCAACTCAGGGCGAACCTGACTACGTCTATGGCAACATATACGAAGACGGTAAGAAGAAGCCTGTTTTTCTTTTGGAAGGTGCAGATGACGAAGGCGTGGGTTTTGGCCTATACCACATACAGCAAAAAA
>Ga0181396_1000333_pt1 | contig 10715 bp, 9 predicted proteins | sample 19SPOviralmetaG_FD_130125 | JGI IMG/M metagenome (GOLD analysis project Ga0181396, IMG submission 130125) | Marine viral communities from the oligotrophic San Pedro Time Series (SPOT) site, San Pedro Channel, CA, USA - 19 SPOT_SRF_2011-01-11 | ecosystem: Environmental > Aquatic > Marine > Strait...
CACCAGTTAAAGTTGTATCTAAATTAAAAGTAGTTCCTGCTAATGATATATTTGTCCCCCCTGTATAAGTAGTATTAGTATCACTAGAATTAATAGTTATTGTTTCAGTTCCACTTATAGATACATTAGTTCCTGCTAATATATTTCTATTACTCAAAATATAAACACTTGTTATATTTGTATCAGTTATTTTAGGCAGATAAGCATTATAATCGTGTGTAGTTGTTTCAGGACAATGTAAATCTATATTATTTTGTCCATTATCATTTGCCTCAAAAAAAGATACATGCCCACTATTAGAACTCGTTGTTGATTTTACTTGAACTGAATTATTAAATATACCTGTATTTCCAAATGTAAAATTATTAGCATTAAAAGTTATTCTATCTCCAGCGTCTGTCCCTCGTGTTATTGCTCTTCCAGTTGCTAAATTAATATCAGCAGAAGCACCCATACTTAATGTGTTATTAATTACATTACTTGAATAATTATTAGTTAATGTTCCATTACCAAATTGTAAATAATCACTTGAATTATTAGTGCTAATTATTTTTTTATCTGATTGTAAATATAAATCTTGTAGTTCAGTATTACCAACTACTATTAATTTTCTTGAATTAGTATTACTTGTAGTCCCTAATAAAAGATTATCAGTTGTATTATTAGGTCTTAAACTAGGACTAGAATAAGTCCAAAAATTTGTGCTATCAGCATATTCAATAGCATCTCCAGCAGAATTCACTTTTAAAAATTTATTAGCAGTAAATCCACTTAATCCTTTTATTGATATAGCATTACCAGTCAATGATAAAGGTGCTACTACTGTTGATTGTTCTAATTCACTTTTCATATTTGCCCCTGTAATTTTTCTAATATTTCCACTACTATCCTCTAATAGAAATAAATCAGTATTAGCAATAGTAGTATTAGCAGATTGTTTTGAAATATCTACATTAACAGTAGATATAGATGTTCCACTTGAAGATACTGATATAGCATCTCCTGCTTGTATAGTATTAACAAATACAGAACTTAGTCCATTTAAACTTCTCACTGACATAATATATTAATATAAAATATATTTTATTTATAATTAAAATCTAAATATAAATTATAATGCCAAAAAGAAAAGTACAAAAAAATACCGAAGAAATTACCGAAGTCACCGAAACTTCTACCGAAAACACCATAAACCCAAATATGAAAGAAGAAGAGACTGTAAATGAAGAAATGCAAAAACCAAAAGTAAAAAGAGAAAGATCTGAAAAACAAAAAGCAGCATTCTTAAAAGCACAAGAAGCAATTAAGGCAAAAAGAGCAAAAGCAAAAGAAAATAAAGAAAAAGGATTAACAACAATTAAAGAAGAAAAAATAGAAGATAAATTAGAAGAAATTAAACAACAAAAAGAAGAAATATTAGAAGAAGAACCTGAAGTTGAATATGTTAAAAAACCAACAAAAAGAAAAGCAAAAAAAAAGAAAATTGTAATAGAACAAGATAGTAGCAGTAGTGATGAAGAAATTGTAATATCCAGAAGAAGAGGTGTTAGAAAAAAAAAAATAGAATTATCACCTCCTGTTGATATACCAACACCTCCTCCACTAGTTGTAGAACAAGAACCAACAGAAGATTTAAAACCTCCTGAAGTTCAATATACTCATAAGCAACTCTTAATGGCATTCGGTTTGTAATTCTTTATTAATTAATTTTCTAATATTAACTAAATAATTATTATATCTTATAGCAGTATTATAAAATATAGGTTGTCTACCACCAACTATGTTTATTTCTTTACCTTCATTAAATTTAAAACATTTATCACTAATTTTTTTTACACAATTAATTTTATCCATTTTATTATATTCATAATATAATTTTATATTGTTTATAGATATAAAAATATAAAAAAAATATATAATATAAATATATTATGGATGAACTTTTAGAAGAAAAAGAAATTAAAAATCATGTTACTCCAGCAGTATTTAAATATAAATGTGATGATAAAATGGAGGGGATACCTTATCCTTTACCTGATACAATCTTCAGAATGGGACTGATAGGACGATCTGGAAGCGGTAAAAGTAATCTTGTTCAGGCATTAACACAAGCAGGAGGCAAAAAAAGAATATACAATAAAAGATTTAGTAATGTATTTATTGTATCACCAAGTGGAGCAAGTATGGATAGTCCACCAAAATTACCCAAAGATAGATTTTATAATTCTGTAAAAGATTTACCAACTATATTTGATAGATTACAAAATGAAGAAGATATGGAGGGGAGAACTTTAATTATATTAGATGATTTAGGGTCTGAAATAAAATCTGGATCGAGTGATGAAGCAATAATATTAAAAAAATTATTCAACAACGGACGCCATATTGCGAGACCACTATTAGATGAATTAACAGGTGAACAGCAAGAGAGCGGTGCGATAAGCATAATGATTACAGCACAGAAAATGTCACAATTACCAAGATGGATTAGGCATCAACTCACGCATTTAGCAGTGTTCGATTGTCGTAATACAAAATCAGAATTATTAACTTTATATGACGAGTTTTTTTCTACAGACAAACCTGTATTTAATGAAATAATAGATAGAGTATTCAGTGTGCCCTATAACTTTGTCTTTGTGGATTGTAAAAAATCAAAATTATATAATGGATTTAAATCTGAATTTAATGTGAAATCTAAAAACTTTTTATAATAATAATATATATGACTATTAAGTTGAATGAATTTGATAAAAAATTATTATCACAAATTACTCCATCATCAAAGTGGGATAAATTAAAAAGTATTTATGCTGTTAATAGTATAGTGAAACAATTAAAAATAGGAAATAAAAAAATAGGGACAAAATGTGCTAAACACTTACAAAAATTATCCAAACAAGATACAACTAATATAAATGAAATAAGAGAAGGTTGTATTGATTTAAGAATAAAAAAAAAACAAACATTACCATTAACAAAAGATAAAACTAAAAGACCAGTGGAAAGTGTCCATAAAATTAATAAAGCAACTGATAAAGCACCAACTGGAAAAACTGAAGGTGGTGGAGATAAAAATAAGTTCAGGGATGGTACCAGAAAAACTGGAAAAGGTGGAGGTGGAGCAGCACAACCACAAGCAGATTTAATAGGAGGTTTATTTAATGCTTTTAAATCACAACAAGCAAAACAAGCAAGAGATACTCAATATAATGAATTAGATGCACAGAGAAGACAAAGCATAGTGAACCAGCAAATACCACAAGGAGCAGCAGGTGATGCTTTAAGACAAAGAATGCAAGGTGCAGCAGCACAACAATATTTAGATGCTTTAAAAGAAGGTAGTAATATTACTGGATTATCACAAGGTGAAAGGTTATTATATCAAGAATTAGCAAATCAGCGTTTAAATCAACAACAAGCAAACCAATATAGTATAAGTGGACAAACTATGAGTAGTGAAGGTGGAAATTTATTTAGAGAATTAGAAAATAAAATATACGCAGCAAGAGAACAAGATTTAAGTAATGTTTCAATACCATCAACACCAAGAACAGCAAGTAGTGTAGGTATGTTTAATCCAACACAAGAAGAAAAAAATAAATTAGCAATGGATTTATTAGAATCAAGAGAAAAAAATTTATCATCAGTTCAAGCAAGTGTAAAAAGGAAACAAGAAATGCTAAAAGAAAAAGTAGCAGAAGCAGATATATACGCAGAACAACAAAGGCAAAGTATGATACAAAATAAAATAGGAATACAAACAGAAAATTATATTAATAGAGAAAGAGAAGAAATAAAAAGTAATGTATTAAACAAGAACATGAACCATAAAGAAGCACAAAAAAAATTACAACAATTAAATACTTTTTATTTAAAACAATTAGAATATGAACAACAACAAAGAGTAAATAAAAATATTTTTGATGATATAGAAGAAATAGAAAGAAATAGACAATTTAGATTAAGAAATAGAAAAGTAGGAGTTGATAGTGTATTATCAAGATTAAGAAATAATGAAAGTCAAGAACAACAAGATAGATTAGTTAATGATCTTATAATCAATCAAAATGAAAAAAAAATGAAAGATATACAATCTGAATTATTAGGTTCTGTTAGTAATAGAGTAGAAGCAAATGAAAGACAACAATTACAAACTACACAAAATTTAAAAAATGAAATAATGGGTAATATTCAACAAAGAGGTAAAAAAATGCAAAATGTAGACGAAAAATTTGTTTTAGAAAAACAAGAATTACAAAAAGTATTAAACACAATAGAACAACAACAAGAACAAGAAAGAGCAGATAGAGCAATGAGAGAATTTGTTAGTAGACAAAATTTAAGTGAATTTAATCAACAAGCACAACCATTAGGTTTAACAAGAACTTCAAGTTTAAGTTTATTAGAAAGAATGGAAGCAGATAGTTTAAGACAAGCAAGAGAAAATCAAGATTTACAAAGAACATTATCCGCAGGCGACAATCCCTCTCAAGATTTAGATGTAGAAATAGCAAAGAGAAAAATAAGAGAACAACAAGAAAGTGAAGCAATATTTAATAGAAAACAACAAGAATTAGCACAACAAATTCAAAATTTAAAAACAGAACCACCACTTATGGCATTCGGTGAAGAAGATAATACAACTGCTAAACCAATAGAAAAAAAAGTAAGTCCAAGAGATGATGAAAGTCCACCAAGCGAATTACCCAGTGAAGAAATGTTAGAATTTATGTATAGAACTAATTATTCTCCATTAGAAGTTGAAGAAATGGAACGTGAAAAACAATTTAGAGAACAAAAAAAAAGAGAGCAAGATGAAGAAGATTATGAATATTTTGAAGAACACTATACACAAGGAACTGACGAAGCAGGTGACGCAATAAATGATTTAAAAAATAATTTAAATCAATATAAAAATACTGGAAACATTAAATCAAATTTTTTAGAAGAAGATGATGAAGAATTTATAAAAACTAAAAATGAATTAAAAAAATTAAAACCACAAGAATTAGATAAATTAATTCAACTAACAGATAAATTAGATAATGATTTAGGATATGAAACTAGTGGTTCTTATAAAGATTATGGTAAAAAACAATATGCAAATGCTGTTAAATCTAAAAATGAACTTTATGATTTTGCTAAAAGTATAAATATAAATGTTGATACATTAGCATTTGAAAGAGGTGAAACAATAGACGAAAATTTACCAGTTTTTAGTGATAGTGATTAAAAAAATATTTGTATATAATATATGAAAAAAAAATTATTAGAAATCAAACCCCTTATAAATGAGGAAGAAAATAAAATTGAAAAGAAACGCAAGAAGAAGTTAAAAGAGCAAGACCTATCAAAATTAAAAGATAAAAATATGTTATTAGCAATATTCGGCAAACAATATATAGAATATTTAAATCGTAATAAATAATATATATTATGTTGTATAGTGTGTTAAAATATTTTGTTGAAGATTGTAGAAATAAAATAAGAAATTATTATTATGAATTTTATTTTAATTATTTGTACTATTATAAAATTGTATAAAATTAAAAAAGGGATTGAAAATCCCATCACATTTTGAAAAAATGTTAGTTTTTTTTTGTTTTTAAAAATAATGTAATATTTATGATAGATAATTCAATTAGTTCGGAGAACTCTAGATTTAATTTAAAAACTATGGATACAAAATTTAAAGATGATGATTATGAAACACCAGTAGAAGTATTAGAATTATTAATACCTTATATTGAAAATTATAATATTATATATGACCCCTTTTATTGTAAAGGAAATGTAATTAAAAACTGGGAAAAATTAAATAAAAAATGTTTAAATGAAAAGTTAGATGCTTTTAATAGAACACATCCAGAGGATTATGATATAATTATTAGTAATATACCTTTTAGTTTAAAAAAAGAAACTATGGAATTATTTTTTAAATTAGAAAAACCTTTTATAATATTAATGCCTATTGATAGTTTAGGTTCAAAATGGATAAAAAAATACTTTGATAAATTACAATTTATTATACCACAAAAAAGATTACACTTTGAGAAGGATAATGTAAAAGGTAAAAGTGCGTGGTTTGATACTTGTTTTTATTGTTATAATTTAAATTTAAAAAAAGATATTATTAAATTATAATATATATATATGTCTGAACGGACAAGAGGCGATACATTTATTACTATTCGTAGTAAAGATTTAACTAATTTAAATACAGAAGGTAGTAGTGGTAGATTTGTACTTTTTGAAAATATTATAGCAGATGAACATGAAGTATTAAGTATATCTTGTGTATCTGCTATTATCCCTAATAGTTTTTTAAATATATCTGCTCATAATAAGAATAATAAATTAAGATTTGCAGAAGCAGGTGGTGGAGGTGAAAAAACTATTACCATAGTAGATGGAAGTTATGATATATTAGAATTAGGGTCACATATATCTGGATTAATGGGTGATGCTTCAACAGCAGGATTAACTTATACTTTTACTTATAATGAGATTACAAATCAAGTCACAATTAAAAGTAGTGACCCTACAAATAATACAGCATTTAATTTTTTAGGAACTGATACTTGTAGAAGGTGTTTAGGATTTACACAAGGAGAATTTACTATAAATGATAGTGATGGTATAACTAGTGATAGAACAGTAGATATAACTGATGGTCGTAATAGTATATTTATTAGATTGCCGAGTTGTAGTAATAATAAAATAATTGAAAGTAGTAGTGGTAAATATTCTAATATAGTTAGTCAAGTGCCTATTACATTATCAAGAAATACATTTTTTACTTATGAACCTACAAAAGCATTTGAATGTGAATTAACACAAAAACAAATAAATTATATAGATGTTAAAATTACTTTTCAAAATGAATTAGAAAATGTTAATTTTGTTAATGGTGACTGGGAAATTAATTTAGTTGTGTCTTTTAGAAAAATACCATTTAGTGAAAGGCAAAAACATAAACATACTTTACAAAAAGCAATATTAGATAAAGTATCAGAATTTCATAAAAATATTATGGATAATCAAATTAAACAAAATAATTTAAATGATTTTTTCAAAAAAAATATGTTGAATAATATTATAAATGAGTAAATTAACTCCAGAAGAGTTAAGAATATTAAGATTATTTCGTAGTGAAATTCAATACGCACCTACAAGAGATACACTAATGAAATATCATAAATATAAATATGATCCATTCTCTCAATATACACAAGCAAAAAAAAAAGATAATGAAAGAAAAGAAAAAAAAGATGATGGTTATGAAGTATTAGGACACGGATATAAAGGTTTTATGATGGCACACTTATTAAAACCATCTCATAGTGGATTAACAATTGAAGAATTAGAAAGGGCACAATTAGCAAGAGCAAGTAGAGAAGTATATGAAAGAGGAATAGGAGCAGCAGAGCAATACTTATCACAAAAAAATAATCCTTTTAAAGTAGACACAGAACTTTCTAATAATGAAGCATTAGTAGTTATTAATAAAGAAGGAAAACCTGAAATGGCATTTAGAGGAACAGATAAAGCAAATTTACAAGATTTAAAAACTGATGCTGCTATATTATTCGGTAAAGAAACTGAAACAGAACAATTCAAAGAAGCAGATGATTTAATACAAAGGGTAAATGAAAAGTATGGAATGATGCCTGAACATTATAGTGGTTTTTCATTAGGTGGTGCAAAAAGTCTACATTTCGGACAAAAATATAATACTCCTACAACTAATTTTAATCCTTTTATGGGTAAAAATTTAACAAAAAATATTCAAAATACAAGTGCTTTACAAAAAGTAGTTAGAACTGTAAATGACCCAGCATCCATAGGATTAGCATTAAGTGATGAAGCAACACATCCGTCATGGAGAGTAAAAAGTGTTTTACCTTTAAAGAAAAATACATTAAATCCTATTGCTACACATCATTTAGATAATTTAACTAATGATGATAATCTTGAAAGAACACAAGAAAATATGCTGGATTATCAAGTTAAAAGTATGAATGCTGGAATGAGATTAGCAGAATATCAAGATTTAGATACAGCAATAAAAGCAGTAGAAGCAGGTAAAACATATGCTCAATGGATGTATGAAGACCAGACAAGTGTAAATGATACTTATTTAAAAGGGGATGGTTCTTATGGATTAAAAGGACCTCGACATATACCAAAGTCAAGAGGGATGAGAGCGTGGCACGATGCTGGAGGTGAATTTACAGAAGAAGAAGCAGTCCATATTAATCAATTAATGAAAGGTATTATACCAGAAGATAAATCAAAAGTAAAAGTAAAATTAGGTGAAGTAGGTGAAGGTGAAGCACAAGTGACAGTCCCTATTGAAGCAGTAGGAGATATACCTCCACCACCTACAAATGTGCCTCCTGTTGAACCTATGGCAGAAAGACAACCTATAAGATATGATATACAAAAAAGACAAAGAGAATTAAGTGAACAATTAGCACAACCTGCTTATAAAGGTAGTCCTTTAAGAACTGATACAGTTATGCGAATGATGCTCGCAACAGGAGGTCCTTCTGCTATTGATAAAGAGGGATATGTTCTCGACAAATGGGGTAATAGAAAATTTATAAAACCAGAAAAAAGAGCAGAATATAATAAAGCAAGAGATTTATGGAGAGAAGCAGCCGGTATAACCAAAAAATTTAAAGAAGAAATTAAATTTCAAAAAAGTGTTTTCGGTTCTGATAAAGAAACACGAATACCTCGAATACCAGAACCACCAGTAGAAGTGCCTGAAGAACCTACTATGAGTGAAGAAGAATTAGAAACAAGAAATAATCAAATAGGTGATGCTATTGAAAAAAATCATAATAATCAAGAAAAAGAACCTGATTTAGGATTAACAGAAGCAGAAAGAAATGCTTTTCTTATGGAGGATGTAGAAGATAGAGCAGCAACATTAGATCAGGTAAAAGAAGAATTTAAATATCACGATGAAAGAGCAGCAGATTTAGGAAGAGGAATGGAAGCATCAGGAGTAGGAAGTCAATTTATGAATGCTGTACACCCTACTAATTTAGGAGTTGGACTTTTAGCAGGTGCTGCCACAGATAAAATAAGTAAATATAGTGGAATAGATAAAATGCCTATGGTGCCACGAGATGCTGTTAAAGGGGGGATTTCTGGTGCTTTAACAGAAAAATTTGCATCTGGATTAACTGGAAGAGCAATGACAGGTAAAGGATTAGCATTAAATATAGGGGCAGGAGCAGCAGCATATGTAGTAGGAGATGTGACTGATTTAGGTGTAGAATATGGATTAAAAAAGGCAGGTGCTAATAAAGATACACAAGAAAGTTTAGGAGATATTTTCTCTGGTAGTGCTAGTGGTGCTACTTATGGATTTATCGTGGGCGGTCCTGAAGGTGCTGCCGTCGGAAGTGCTGTAGGTGCTGTAGGAGGGGCAGCAGGATATGGGTTAAAAAAATTAGGAGCAACAAGCAAAACAGCAGGAGAATTTGAAAAAGCAGTTGATTACGGTTTTACTGGAGCAGCAATAGGTGGAACAATAGGAAGTTTTATACCAGTCGTAGGAACTGGAATAGGGGCAGGAATTGGTTTTGTAGCAGGAGAAATTGGATATGGTATATCAAAATTATTTTAATTAGAAAAAAAAATATAAATATAATATATAATGAAAACACCGAATGTTTTTAATATTCTGTTAAGAAGTGCTAATAGTGAAAATTCTGCTACACCTCAAAGTTGTAATTTTAATATAGGCAGTGTATTACAAAATGCTCCTAATTTAATTAATTTTCAAAATCAATCTTACTGTAAAATAAAAGTAAGATATTTTGCATTAAATGCTACTACAGCAGCAGGTCAACCATTAGTAGATGTGGGTAATATTGAAATAAGAATAAATGTGCCTAATCCTAATACATTACAATCAGCAGCATCAACAGAATCATATCAATTTATAAGTAGTTCTTTAATAGGAATTGTTGCTACTGAAAACGCAGCAACTACTTATACAAATGATTATTATGATAATGAATATTTTTATATATCAAATCCATTTCAAGGTTCAATAAATATTACTTTACATAATGCCATCAGTGGTGTTGATTTAACTGGATTAGATGGTGGTAATCCTTATGTTTTATTATTAGAAGTATGTTTTGATGATAATCCAGCACAAGTAAATGATAATAGTGGAAAATTAAATAGTAATATGGTTGATTATAAATTAAATGGTGGATACAAATATTAAAAAATTAAAAAATTAATCTGAGAGGCAAAAAATATAATAATAAATTGATAAAAATAAAAATTTTTTTTTAATTTAATTTAATTTAATTTAATTTTAATTTAATTTTAATTTAATTTTTTACTTTAAAATTATTTTCTATATTAATAGTATAAATATGGAAAACGATTCTATGACCCCATCTGTTTTAAGATATAGCGATCAAATACCTCAAATGAGTCCTCAAATGGATTTACAATATGTCACCCTTATCCCATCTAATGGTGGAACTTTTGGTCCTAATAACGAGATACGTCTCCCTATCAATGTGCCAGCAGATTCATTTTGTGACATGAAAAAAGCATATTTAAAATTTAAAGTCACTATGGCAGGAACTGCTGCTGTTAATAGTGTAGCACATATTGACCCTTATGCTGGTGCAGCATCTTTTATTTCTACATTCAGGGTTGTTTCTGGAATC
>Ga0181396_1000334_pt1 | contig 10711 bp, 21 predicted proteins | sample 19SPOviralmetaG_FD_130125 | JGI IMG/M metagenome (GOLD analysis project Ga0181396, IMG submission 130125) | Marine viral communities from the oligotrophic San Pedro Time Series (SPOT) site, San Pedro Channel, CA, USA - 19 SPOT_SRF_2011-01-11 | ecosystem: Environmental > Aquatic > Marine > Strait...
AAGTATCTACTTTTTAAGGATAAAAAATGAGTTTGGATTTAAATAAACTGTTCAAGGACATTCTTTTGGATTCTCCTTTGGTTGGTGAAATTTTAATTAACTTAAGACGTGTACTTTCAGATGATATACCAACTGCATGTGTTCCACCTGATAGAGCTAATGGTGGTATTAAAATGATTGTTTCACCTAAATTCTTCAACACTTTAAAATGTGAAGAAGAACAAAAAGCTGCTATTTGGCATGAAATCTCACATGTAATTCAAAAAATCTTTCAAAGGTCAAATGATCTTTTCAAAAGTAAAGCTACTGCTTATTTAGCTAATATTGCCGCCGATGCCGCAATAAATCAATATAATAAATATAAACTTCCTGATATGTGTGTTACCTTAGAATCATTGAGAAAACTTCTACAAGACGAATCAATTGAACTAAAAGAAAACGAAACTTTTGAATATTACTTTAATATTCTCCAACAAGAAGTAAATAAAAGAAAAAAAGAATTTGAGGAAGGTCAAGGGGAAGGTCAAGGGGAAGGTCAAGGGGAAGGTCAAGGGGAAGGTCAAGGGGAAGGTCAAGGGGAAGGTCAAGGGGAAGGTCAAGAGCAAGGTGAAGGTCAAGGAGGAGGTCAAGGAGGAGGTCAAGGTAAATCATTAGAAGATATACTTAAAGAGTATGCTGAAAAAATGAAAAGTGATCATAGTAAACATGCTGATGAAATGGATAAATTAAATCCTCTAGATGCTGCTGTACTAGAAAGCATTGTTAAAAAAGCTGCTGATAAACAAAGAGCACATGATCTTAAAGCTGGTAAGGGGTCAGGTTATTCTATATTGGATATCATACCTAAGAAAGATGTAACTATCAATAAAAATATTTGGAAAAACTTTATTAATAATACATTTGGCGAAACACCAAGTCCTAATGATTTTACTGTTATGTATGGTAAACAAAATCGTAGAGATACTTCAAGCCCATATGGTAAGAAACGTAATTTTGAAGACAAACATTTAACTGTTATTATTGATACTTCTGGTTCTATGACTGATGAAGAATTATCTTTATTTTGTTCTCATGTTAATAAAGCAATGAGAGTTGAAAACTTAACAATTGATCTAATTGAATGTGACTATGATATACAAAAAATAACTAAAAATGTCCGTAGGTTTAGTAAAAAAGGTATTAAATTACATGGTCGTGGTGGTACAGATATGACTAAAGCTCAAAGGTGGGTTTTAGAAAATAGTACAAGAAAATCAAATGATATTCTAATGTTTACAGACGGATGGACTGATTTTGTATACGATAAAAAATTGAATCAGCGTGTATTATACACTAAACACCATCAAAAAATTGATGGTGTTAAAAAGTTTGCTGTTATTGGTGAATAAAAGACAATTTATATTAGATATTAATAGTGAAAAGGTATATATATAAATGATTATATATCTTTTCACTCTGTTGATTATTGTACTAATGATTATACAATTAAAGATTTATTAAAAATACCTTTTATTTTTAAATCAAATGGACATGGTAGAATTTATGTTTATGAACCAATGAATAAAAATTATATGTTTGTTAGTTCAAAAAAATTTACTAAAATATCAAAAGAAGAAGCAATTAAAAAAATTATAATATTTAAATTAAAGGAATGATCATAGTATGAAAAAAGTAAAAAGATTATGTTTAAAATGTAATAAGTTATTTCCAAGTAAAAGTAAAACAAATAGAATATGTGAATTGTGCTCTTTGTCAAATGATAATAAATCTATAAAAGCTGAAGGTGTTTTAGATTTATGAAGAAATTACAATTATCTGCTAGTCAATTTAAAATGTTTAAGTCTTGTCCACGTAAACATTATTTTAGATATAAAGAAAAGATAAAAGAACCTACTACTAAAGCTTTAAAAGATGGTTTAGAGTTTCATAGTATAATAGAAAATATATTATTAGAAACACCTTTTAAAAAGACTCCTAGTGATGATATACTAACATTAGTTCAAACTGCTTTTGAAGTAGGGTGTATGGACTTTGAAGAAGAAGAATTTTATGTTGAAAAGAAAATTAAATTAGATATAGATGATTTTCATTATATGATAGGATTTATTGACTTATTATTAATAAGCCCTAATATTGTTACAATATGTGATCATAAAACAATTAAATCTGTTCAATGGGGATTAACTAAGGATCAATTAAAATGTGATTTACAAATGATGGTTTATGGTAAATGGGTTATTGAAAATTATCCAGTTGACATTATAAGGTTTCGCCATAATCAAATTAATAAAGAAGATCCTTTAAAATCAACAAGTATTACTGTTGATGTCACTATAGATGAAATAGAATCTTATTGGAAAAAAATATTAAAAGTATCTCCTCATATTGATTTATTTCGTAAAAAAGAAGTTGCTAGTGAAGTAGCTACTAGAAAAGCTTGTAATGATTATGGTGGATGTTATTATTATAAAATAGGAAAGTGTTCTGGACATGTTGATAAATTAGATAAAAATATATCAAAAATTTCTAACAAATATAAAAATGTCTGATAAAATAGATTATTTAAGGGATAAGGCTAAAAAGTGGTCAAGTAAATACATTATTACTTATGATAAATGTTATAAATGTGAAACACAATTTCACTTTAGGATAGATGGTTTATATTTGTCCGTTTTTTGTCAAAATAACATGTGTGATCATGCTACCCATAAATATTGTAAATATACATTTAACGATTTACCTAAAGAATTTGAGAAATATGATATAGTTAATGAATGGGTGGTTGACATGAGAAAAGCTTTAATAATATACGAATTAAAGAATATGGTTTAAATATGGATGTTTTGATATCAGAGATAAATGCTGAATTATCAGGTGAGTTTTTAGCCTGTTTTAAAGAGGACAATTCAACAATACATAAATTGTATATAAATATAAATGATATTGATGAATTACCTTTTTTAATGGGTGAAACTTGGTTTATGTTTTCTATTCCAGAAAAAATGATTTTACATATTGGTATTGAGTACAAGAATCTACCAATAGACCAATGCCGTAAAATATATAACAACTTGTGCTTCAATAAATGGGATGAATATGATGTTGACAACATAATAAACTCTTTAGGATACACTTATGAGTGATATTAAGAAATTAAATGACCATGACGTTGAGCGTGGTCTTAAATACTTCAAACAATGTATTAAAGATGATACAGTTGATTCTTTATTTAAGCCTTCTGATATTATGATATTTAATATTGATAGTAAATTAGTTCAATTTACTAAAAAAGAAATTATTCAAGAAGGAATTAGGAGGGAGGTTGATAGAAGGAAAAAAGCCATTATAAATAAACTAAAGAGAATATAAAAAATGGATTCATCCCTAACAATAACAATTTTAATAATAACAATAATATTTATTATTTCAATATCATCATTTATATACTTAGTTAGACCTAAGCCTAAAATAAAAGCTATATATAATAATGGTTTGAAAATTTATTATACTGATAAAGATTTAGCATATCATTATGTTACTGTTAATTATGGTAGAGGTGATAGATGTTTCTATACTGAAACGGAAGCTATGGAAAATGGTTTTAAAAAAGAATCAAAATAATGATATGATAAATATAAAATTAATAGTAAAAAAAATATTAGGTGAATGGAAATTAATTAAACCAAATAATATAACTGAGAATGATTTAGATAACTTGATATTAGTAACAACTTCTGGAAGAAAATATAAACTAAAGGAAATATTAAAAAAATGAGTTATAAAAAAACTATATGTGGTTGTAAGTCTTCTTGTAAACCAATTTGTAAACCTACTTCTAATGAGAATAAAAAAACAACTTGTAATGGTATGTGTTTTCTTGATAAAGAAAATAATATTTGTGTTAGTTGTAACAGAACAATAACTGAAATTATGAATTGGTCTAAAATGAGTGATGAAGAAAGATTAAATATTTTAAATGGATAGCCTTTACAATCTTAAACTTAATGTATAATTATTTTTTAATAAAAAAATAAAACAAAATGGAATATAATTTAAAATGTAATGAAGAACATCTAAAGATAATTAATAAATCTTTAGATCTTTTCTCAAGGGTATTGATGGGACAACTTGATGAAGTTGCACTTGTTTTTAGATTTGAAAATATTAATAATGATAATTTTGATTTTAATAAAATTAACAATTTATCAAATGAATTTAGAAACTTAAAAATAAATATTGGATTATCACCAAACTCTTGTTATGGTATACATAATAATGAATTTGTATCAGATTCATCTAGGAAATCTTATGATATATTACAAGTTATTAGACATAAATTAGCTTGGGATAGGGTTGATAAAGATCCTAAAAAAGATGATAGAGACTTTAAAAGTATGTTTGGGGTTTCGTTTGATGAACCATATAAATCATCTAATGATGATAAATTTAAACTTCCTATTCTGGAGAATAATAAAAATGCTAATTGAAGAACTAAAAGATATCTTAGATGAATTAAATAATTTATCTAAAGAAGTTGATTTGAAAGGAATAAGGTTAATAACTGTTGTTTCTAAATTAGAAGCAATAATTGAATATCATGATGATGATGACCATAAATAAAATAAATAACTATAAGGATATATAAATTGGGATTTAAAAATCATTTGGAAAAGATTACTATTAATCATAATGGGAACAAACAAGAAGTTGATTTGTTTGAATATAAAAGCTTTTTAAAAATTTCTGTTGGGTTAAAGAGAAGTTTAAAAGAAATAACTCATCAAATACATATAAAAGGTGAAATACCTTTTTTGTTAGAAGATAATTTTTATATGGTTAATCTTTCAAATGGTAAAACAAGTATTGTTAAAAATAGAAAAGAGAAAGAACTCTGTGGTGTTCTTATTAATGCACTTGTAAGATCGTCAACAAGTAAAGAACAATATGATCAGATTAAAGAATCAATTAAATGGAAAGTACCTGCTGAAGTTTTAGTTGGTGCTAATTATGAAAATTGAGGAAACTACTTATATACCTAAAGAAACTCCATCAAAAGATGAAAGAGATAAAGTAAAAAAAGTAGAAAAACCTTTTAAGGGACATTTATTTGATAAATATGCTTTAAAAGATTGATAAAGATAAAATATGATTATAATTGATAATATAAAAGGAGTATATAATGTATGTAGTTGAGCATATTAATAATGAAAATATCTATATTGATAAAATTGATGCTTTAAGCATTAGCGTTACTAAGGATATTGATAAAGCTTTAAGATTTGAAAGTGAAGAAGATGTTAACTTGGAATTTAAAAAGTTTCGTAAAACAATAACAACATTTAAGATTGTTAAAATTTAATAAGGGATAATAATGAATAATAGTTTAAGAAATAGAAGTGAAATGAAAAATAAAATGTTGATTAGAAATGAAATGGGTGATGATTTTGATGAAGGATCTATTGCAATGAGTAATTCATCTAATACTGCACCTAGTAATGGTGCTTTTCTATCGGATACAATAAAAATTCAATCTGAATTTAATTCATTGTATATTCAACAAGTACCTGAAAGCTTTTTACAAATTGATGGTATTGATGAAGATGTATTTGTTAAAATACAACCTCATAAAAAATATTCATTATGGCTTAAAGACTTTTGCGAGAGTGATAAAGGGTTGCATGATATATTTCAAACTTTAAGAAGTTCTGATCCAGAAGACTATCTTGAAATTAGAATTTATTCAAATGGTGGTTATATAACAGAGTTACAAACTCTATATTCAACTATTAAAGAAATGTTCTATGGTAGAATTTCTACTTATCTAGATAACTATGGTTATAGTTGTGGTGGATTCGCTTTCTTATTTGGCGATAAAAGGGTTTCTTATGAGTTTAGTGAATTTATGGTACATCAAGCTACATTTGGTGTTTATGGTACACAATATAGTAATGAAGTTCAACACAACTTTATCCAAAAACAAACTAAAAGATTTTCTAATAAAGTTATGAAAGAATTCTTTAGTAAAGAGGAAATTGATAGTATGTTTACGGGTAAAGATTATTGGTTTGATGCTGAAGAAATGGCAAGGCGTAATATTTCAACTCATACTGTTGTTGATGGTATAGAATTTCTATCATCTGACTATCTAGAATTATTAGAATGGGAAGAAGAAAATCCTGATCAAGATCGTGAAGAGTTTTTTAAACTTCTAAGTGAGAGAGAAATGAGTGAAGAGGAAGTTGTTGAAGAGGAAGTTGTTGAAGAGGAAGTTGTTGAAGAGGAAGTTAAGCCTACTAAAAAAGTTACAAGAAAAAAGAAAGGCTAAAGTAAAAAAAGATGATTAAAGATATTACTATTTACTTATGTAGTGAAAGAAATAATACAAAACCTTTTGACACTGTTCAATCTAAAGTATTAGATCATTTTTCTCTTAGAAGTAATATTAATTTTATTTTTAATGATTTCAAATTTAAATGTAAAGATATTACTGATAAAGAATATCTTAAAAATAAAATTAACAATCTAAAAAAATCTGATGTAATGCTTTTTAACTTTGAACAAAATAAAAATGAATATTGTTATGATTTAATGTATTTTTCTAGTATATTAAAAAAACCTGTCATTGGTTGGTGTAACAATATGGAAGAAGTATCTAATGATAAAATGAGAGATATTTTAGTTGATATTTGTTTTGATTCATTGGATAAAGCATTAGATCATATTTCTCTTAATTATATTTGAAATGTGATAAAATTAACATTATATAAATAACAATGGTACATTTTTTTTATTTAAAAATTAAGGTTGTTGTTATGAATTTAGATGTAAACGAGAAATATCGTGATATTGTTGATGATTTAATTAATAATTATGAGGCAAGTGAAACGGTAATTAAAAAGATAATATCAAGATTACCTAATAGTGGTATAGAAGATGACAAAAGGTTTCTAAAGAGTACCTAAATAAAACTCTTTTTTTTTAATAAGTATATAAGGTTTATAAAAATATGAGTGATAATAAAGTTTCAGAAGTAGAATTGATTGAAAATGGTGTGTCTATTGATACTGAAAAGGTAAAAAAGCCAACTAAGGTTTTTCTAGTAAAATCAGAGTTAGCAGATGATGGTGTATTTACTACAATGTTTTATGAATTCTGTCAAATAGGAAGAAAGAAACAACAAAAAGTGTTGTATCGTAGTGTAGATGAATATATTTCAAGAATTAAAGATTTATTACCTTATTGTGGTGATCAACTTGAAGAATATTTAAAACACTTAGCAAATGACAATCAAGTAATTGATTCGGAGGGTGCAAAAAGAATTGGAGAAATGAATATTACTGTATGGAGTGATGCTTACATTCAAAAACAATTTATTGAAGTTTGTCAATCTGATAGGGGTGCTCCAACAAAATCAGTTGTAGAATTATTTGACTTTAAACAAGCAATGGAAGCACAAGTTGGTAGTGGGGCAGAATCAGCCCTAAAATTATTAAGTTGATATAAATAGATAGTAAAAGGGATAACTATCTCCTGTAATTCTTTGGTCGGAATATCTTAGGTTATCCCTTTTTTTATAAATACAAATAGACCAAAGATTTACAATTTAAAAGGAGATAATATGTGTAAAAAAAGCACTGTTGAAGAAATATTATGTTTATTAGAAAAAATAAACAAAATTATACATTCCCATATATTGAGGATGAATATAAAAATAGACGTTCTAAAATAACCTATGTGTGTGAACATGGTCACATAAAAAAGTGTAGATTAAGTGAACTGTTAAATAAGAAAACAGAATGTAAAAAATGTTGGTCAATTAAACAAAGTAAGAGTTTAGATTTAGTTAGAGAACAATTAAACAATATAAGACCTAATTATGAATTTCCTAACTTAGAAGAAGAATATGATTATAGCAATCGTAGCTATATAACCTATATATGTGAAAAGGGTCATAAAAACAAGACACAACTTAAAGAGTTGTTAAGAGGTAAAGGTTGTCCTAATTGTGCTGCTGAAAGAACATTAAAAGGATACAATGAGGAAATATATTTTGAACCATTTTTATTTAATTTACTTGGGGATGAGATAATTTTACAACAATATAAAGTTGAAATTGATATTAACAATAATAGATATATTGATTTTTATTTACCATCTATTAATTTGGCAATTGAATATGATGAAGATAAACATTTTAGACCTAAAAATAAAGAAAAAGATATTATAAGAGAAAATGAAATAAAAAATGTTATAGGTTGTGATTTTATTAGAATATATGATAGAGAATTCATTAAAAATAATGAATATGCTAGTGATAAACTAAAAAAATATATAAAAGAAAGAATTGATAATATAAAAACCAAAATATAATAGTCTAAATAGGATATAATAATGAAGATAACTAAAAAAGGTGATGGTGGTGAAACATCTATTGGTAGTGGTCGTGTAAGTAAATCTAGTGATACTATTATTGCTTTAGGAGAAATAGACCATCTAACGTCAATGATAGGTGTTCTAATGAATGACTTAGAATCGCAAGAGGGAAAACAAAATAGTAGCTATTTAGAAATGAGTTATCACTTAACAGACATACAAAAAGATTTGTATCATATAATGTGTGATGTCGCTGGTTGGTCAAGAAAGATATATTTAGAGATTTCTAGAGTAGACTTTATTGACTCTATGATATGTGATAGTAGTGAGAAAATAGAAATTAAAGAATTTCAAACTTGTCAATCTTATAATTGCTATGAGAATTTATGTAGGACTCAAACTAGAAAAGTTGAATGTATGTTACACAAAATAGACTTTAATAATAAAGATTTAATTTATCGTTATATTAATAGACTATCATCATACTTTTTTGCTTTAGGTTTAAATAGATTAAAATAAAAAAATAAATTATTAATGTTTAAAGGTGATTCTTAGGAGTCACCTTTTTTTTTATTATAGATATTGACAACAAAACAAACTAATTAGAATATAATATGAAATACTAAAAAGAATATACTAAAAGGTAAAAAAGGAATAAATATGTCATTAGAGCTTGTAAAAAAATATAACAAAGCATATAGAGAAGGAAATGCTTTAGTTAGTGATAAAGAATATGATACTTTATATGATAAATTATCTGAATCCGAAAAAAGTGAAATAGGTGTTGGTTTAGAAGTAGATTCTGATAATAGTAGAAAAAGACGTTTACCAAAACCAATGTTTTCTCTTGCAAAAGTAAAAAACTTGATAGAGTTACATAAATGGATGAAATCTAAAGATATTCCTATGAATACTAAATTTGTTTTAACTCCTAAGTATGATGGATTGAGTTTTCTAAATAAATATCCAACTAATGAATCTTATACTAGAGGTAACGGAGTTTATGGTCAAAGATCTGATACACATTATTCAACTATTCAATCAAATTTGACATCATTACCACTTGTACCTGAGTTAGAAAATGAATATGTATTTGGTGAAATCATAATGAGTAAGAGTAAATTTAAAAATAAATATTCAAATGATTTTAAGAATCCTAGAAATTTAGTTGCAGGATTGATGAATGTTAAAGTTCCTACATTATCATTAGAAGATGTTGATTTTATTAGATTTGGTATTTTTAATGATAATTTTAACAAAAGCGAAACATTGGATATACTAAATGAAGTTAATCATGTTAAAGTTCCTTATGTTACAGGTAATATTGATATATTTACAGAATCATATTTAAATGAATTGTATAAATCATGGTCTACTAATTATAATATTGATGGATTAGTTTTGGAAGTAAATGATTGTAAATTGAGAAATAAGTTAGGTAGGGATAAAAACGGAAATCCAATATATGCACGAGCATATAAGGGGTTTGATACAACTTCCAAGACAACAACTATTTTAGATATTGAATGGGGAGTAGGAAAAGACGGAAGACTATCTCCTGTTTTTGTATTAGATCCTATTGATATAGATGGGTCTACTATTAGTAGAGTGACTGGTATTAATGCTAAGTTCGTTCAAGATAATAATTTTTCCATTTCAGACGAGGTTGGTATAATTAAGTCTGGAGATATCATTCCAAAAATTATAACTCTAAATGGGAAATCTATAGTTTAGAAATTATATGGAAACTATTTATTGTATATCTTGTGATTCTAATAAGGATAAATCATGTTTTACTAAACAAAAGAAAAAATGTGATGAGTGTGTTAGTTATCAAAGAAAAGAAAAACAAAGGAAATATTATGAAGAGAATAAAGAACAACAAAAGAAATATAGAGAAGAGAATAAAGAGAAAGTAAAAGAAAGAAAAAAGAAATATTATGAAGAGAATAAAGATAAAATAAAAGAATATCAAAAGAAATATAGAGAAGATAATAAAGAGAAAAAAAAAGAACTAAATAAGAAATATAGAGAAGAGAATAAAGAGAAAGTAAAAGAACAACAAAAGAAATATTATGAAGAGAATAAAGAGAAAATAAAAGAACAACAAAAGAAACATTATGAAGAGAATAAAGAGAAAGTAAAAGAACGAGAAAAGAAATATTATGAAGAGAATAAAGAGAAAGTAAAAGAACAACAAAAGAAATATGTACGAAATAGATATAGAACTGATATAAATTTTCGTGTTTCAAATATTATAAGAAGTTCTATCCATAGAATGTGTATAGGTGGTGCAAAGACTGGAAAATCTATGGAATTACTTGGATGTGACATTAAT
>Ga0181396_1000335_pt1 | contig 10708 bp, 19 predicted proteins | sample 19SPOviralmetaG_FD_130125 | JGI IMG/M metagenome (GOLD analysis project Ga0181396, IMG submission 130125) | Marine viral communities from the oligotrophic San Pedro Time Series (SPOT) site, San Pedro Channel, CA, USA - 19 SPOT_SRF_2011-01-11 | ecosystem: Environmental > Aquatic > Marine > Strait...
CAACTCCAAGAACAACTCCAAGAAGAACACCTGTTACTGCACCGGCTCCAGCTCCAACACCTAATGATCTTGGTGAACCACTTCCACCAGGGACTGATAATGGAATAGATATGTCTGAATTTTTAGGCAGTAGAGAAGAAACTTTAAAAACTTTACAGGCTATGTTTGGACCACAAGCTCAATACGCAACTCCAACGACAGCAACAAACGATAGTGGAGGATTGCGAGGATTGTTTGGAAATAGTTTTATACCTCAAGTGTCAAAACCACCAGAACCTATAGCAACTCAACCAATGCCTTCTATGCCATCGTTACCGTCTAGGCTGACGGGACTTAATATACCAGTTCCCAAACTTCCAACGCTTGGCAGTAGACCAAGCTTAACAAGATCCCCTATGCGAGGAAATCCTAGGGAAAGATAAACAAACATAGGCAGGAGAGAGCCAATGGATGCTGTAAATTTAGCAGAATATTTATTCAAGACTTTAAGACAAAGAGAACAGAACGCGGTTGACATAATTGCTGGTGGCAATATAAAATCGATGGAAGATTACAAATACCTTATGGGAGAGTTGTCGGCGATTCGCTCACTCATACAAGATTTAAAAGAAACGCTGCATATGGATGATATCGATGAATGAAAAAGTCGCAAAAACAGAATTTGAAAAACATAAAGAAAAGCTTGCAGAAAAGAATCTAGAACAGTCATCTGAATTAGATAAAGCCTTTGTAAGCCAAGAAGAGAAAGTCCTCGATCCAGAGCTACTTAATAAATCCCTACTAGACAGAATGCCCAATCCATCAGGATGGCGTTTGTTGGTGTTGCCTTATAAAGGCAAGGGAGTTACAGAAGCTGGCATTCAATTAGTAAAAGAAACCGTAGATAGAGAAGCTTTATCTACAGTCATTTGCTATGTGTTAAAGGTTGGACCTTTATCTTATAAAGACGAAAACAAATTTGGCAGTGATGCCTGGTGTAAAAAAGGGGACTGGATTTTAATAGGCAGATATGCTGGAACTCGTTTTAGATTGGAAGATGACCATGAGGTTAGAATCATTAACGATGACGAAGTCATAGCTACCATATTAGACCCGGACGATATTAAATCTTTATAGGAGTAAATAATGGCAGAAGAAGCGCAAAACATTGAAGAAGTAGAAAGCATTGATGTAGAAATTACAGATGAAAAAATAGAAAAGGCTGCAGTTCCTGCACATAAAAGAGTAGAGGATGAAGTCCAAGAAAGTTCAGTTGATATTGTTTTAGATCAAAACAATAGTGTTAGCCCGGTTACCGATGATGAGATCAAAGAAGATTTTGAAGTTTCTCCTCAAGTAGAAAAAAAAGCAAAAGATCTATCAGATATAGAGAAAAGAGCTTCTCTTGCACAAAACAGAATTAATAAAGCAGTAGCTCAAGCTAAAGAGTTTCAAAGAAGAGAGTTAATGGCTGTTCAATATGCTAAAGATCTTAAAGATCAGAATGAGCAATTAAGACAGTCTCAAAAATCTTTTCAATCAAGTTATGGAGATGAATTCACTAATCGTGTTGAATCTCAAATAACTTTAGCAAGACAAGCGTTAAGACAAGCTTCTGAGTCCCAGGATCCAGACGCAATAGCTAATGCAACTGAAGCCCTAACAATGGCCACTTCAGATAAAGCTAGACTTGAACAATATAGGCAAGATCAAAAAAGATACGAAGAACAAGAAGCAGCCTATAACGAACAGGTTCAAAACCAACAAGAATATCAAACTCAACAACAACCTGTTGAGCAATATGATGAACCATCAGACAAAGCTCAGACATGGGCTAAACAAAATACTTGGTTTGGAAAAGACCAAGTTGCTACCTCAGTTGCCTTTGCAGTTCATAATCAATTAGAAAATGAAGGCTTTGACACTGAGTCTGATGAGTACTACACTGAATTAAATAGCAGAGTGCAGCAAGAGTTGCCTCATAAATTTAACGTGGAAGCGGACAAGAAACCCGTCCAAACAGTCGCTTCAGCCACACGCAATACATCGACAAGACGCAAACAAAATCGTATCGAGTTGACACCGAGCGAACAAGCACTAGCTAAGAAGCTTGGAGTGTCATTTAAAGATTACGCAATACAAAAAGCGAGGTTAGAAAGATCATGACAACAGAAGTAAAAGAAAACGTAGTTAAAGAAGAAGATGTTAGAGCTTCAAGAAGTTCCGACACTAGAGCAAAGGATGACAGACCAAAAGTCTGGAAAATGCCTTCTGCTTTAGAACTTCCAGACGAGGCTATTGAATTAGCTGAATCTCAAGGTTTAACTTATCGTTGGATTAGAGAGTCTATATTAGGACAAGATGACAAAACGAATGTCTCAAAAAGATTTCGTGAAGGATTCGAGCCAGTTAGACCAGATGAACTTCCGGGATTCCATGATTTGCCTACAGTCGATGACGGTCGACATGCTGGAGTTATAGGAGTGGGTGGGTTGATACTGTGCAAAATTGATAAAAATATCGCAGATCAAAGGAATGATTTCTTTGAACAACAAACTCAAAACCAAATGACTGCCGTAGAGAACGACCTAATGCGTGAAGAGAATCCTTCGATGCCAATTTCAAGTAAAATGTCATCAAAGGTTACTTTTGGTGGAAGTGGTAAGTAATTACTATTTCTAGAATAAATATTAACTAGGAAACTATTATGGCAAATATAAATGCTAAATTCGGTTTAAGACCTATAGGAAAACTTGGAAGTGCTTCTAATAGCACAGGAACAACTGAGTACGATATTCTTACAGGTACAACCGGAAGTATCTTTACAGGCGACCCAGTAAAAATGGTCAACACAGGTGGCATAGCTGTCGCTGCTGCTGGCGATTTATTATTGGGAGTCTTTCAGGGATGCAGATACACTGACTCAGCCGGAGATGTGATTTATTCATCTCACTGGCCGACAACAACTGCATCTGCTGACGCGGTGGCTTTCGTAGTTGACGATCCTAATGCTTTATTTGAAGTACAAAGTGCTGCTACAGGTAGTGTGGTACAAACAGTTGTCGGTTTAAATGCTGACATTGTTTACACTGCTGGTAGTACAACAACTGGTAGATCTAATGTAGATCTCAGTGGCACTATGGCTACAGGTACAGCTCAATGTAGAATTATTGGATTCTCCAATGACCCAGAGAATAACGCTCTAGGTACTGGAAGTCTTTCTACATACGTCAACATGATTGTTAAAATTAACGAGCACCTCTATGCTCAAACTACAGGAGTTTAGTAATGGCGATTAATCGATCACAACTAGCAAAAGAGCTAGAACCAGGTCTAAATGCCTTATTTGGAATGGAGTACGACCGCTACGAAAACGAACATGCTGAAATCTTTGAAACTGAGTCTTCGGACAGAGCTTTTGAAGAAGAAACATTAATCGTTGGTTTCGGGAATGCTAAAGTAAAAGGTGAAGGAAATGCTGTTGAATTTGATTCAGCTTCTGAAGGCTTTACTTCTAGGTATTCACACGAGACTATTGCGTTAGCTTTCGCTCTTACTGAAGAAGCAATTGAAGACAATCTTTATGACAGACTTGGTGCTAGATACACCAAAGCGTTAGCAAGATCTATGGCTCACACTAAGCAAGTAAAAGCAGCAGCTGTTTTGAACAATGCTTTCTCATCCAGTTTTACTGGTGGAGATGGTGTTGCTCTAGTAAGTACAGCCCACCCATTAGCTGGTGGCGGTACTTTAAGCAACAGACCTAGCACTTACTCTGACTTAAATGAGACTTCATTAGAAGATGCGTTGATCTCTGTATCAACTTTTACCGATGACAAAAGCATGATTCTTGCCCTTCAAGGCAGGAAACTAATCATTCCACCACAATTACAATTTGTGGCAGATAGATTGCTTCAAACACCGGGAAGAGTTAATACGTCTGACAACGACATCAATGCTATTAAGAATATGGGCATGGTTCCAGAAGGTTATTCAGTTAACCATTTCTTAACAGATAATGATGCGTGGTTCTTATTAACAGATTGTCCTGATGGATTTAAACACTTCGAGAGATCTCCTCTTTCAACTTCTATGGAAGGTGACTTTGATACTGGCAACGTCAGATTCAAAGCAAGAGAAAGATACTCATTTGGATTCTCGAATCCAAGAGCAGTGTTTGCATCTCAAGGAGCGTAAGTTCTTTAAAAGGAAAGGGAGCTTCGGCTCCCTTTTTTTTGTTTCATTTTTAAGTACATCTGTTATACAATCAAAGAGACTAGGATAATTATTTTGTTCTATCGACTGACCTAGCAGACAAGCCAAGACGATAGAATCTATTTCCAAAGGAGGAAATTATGGCAAATTCAACATTCAGCGGACCGGTCAGGTCCGAAAATGGTTTTAAAGTAATATCAACAAATAGCACTACTGGTGCAGAAACTGATGTAGCTGTTATTGCATCTACAGGTATCGTTACTGATAAATATGTAAAACACGTAGGTTTTGCAACTGGTGTGACAGTAAATACTACAGCTGGAGATTCTCCAACTATAGGTGAATTTACGCAACCAGCTAATACAATTATTACTGATATTAAAATATTTTGTGATACTGCTCCTGTTATTGGAACAGGTGATATTGGTTATGAAGTAGGTACATCTTCTTCTGGTGCACAAATTGTTGCAGCTCAAACTGATGAAATACTTGATGGTGGTACAACTGTTGTTGCACATAACGTAACTGTAACCAGCTTGGTTCTACAAACTCAAGATGGCACAACAGCTCCAGCTTCTGTTCAATATACAGACACTGCAAGAACTATTTACTGCAACATTACTAATACAGTAGATGCTACAACCGCAGGTTCGTTTACGTTCATTATTGAATATACGCAAATAGCGTAAGGGGTAAATTATGACAGGTAGAATGACAGGCTCAGATGTCCAGGGTAAGTTTCTTACTGCGGATACAGTAGCCTTAGATGCCGATGGAATATCAGCAGCAGCAGCAGTAGGCAATAATGCAGCACTTACAATAGCTGGTGCGTTGGCTTCTGGCGGTTCTTGTACCTTTAATTCAGGAAGAGTAGTCACTATTCTTTCTGCTGGAAATGACTCAGCAAAGTCATTTACTGTTACTGGCACAGATGTTAACGGTGATGCTCAAACAGAATCCATAACAGGTGCAAACGCTGGTACTGCCACTGGGAGTAAATACTTTAAAACAGTAACTGGAATATCAGCAGTCGGTAACCCGGCTGGAAACGTATCAGCAGGAATTAATAATTCAGCTGCAGACGTTGTTTTTGCAGGAAGAGCTAGATTGCAAGGTTTAAACTTAGTTTGTTCTGGAAATGCTGGAAACATTGATTTCTTAACAACATCTCCAATAGGAACTAGTTTGTTTAAACTTGGATCTGTAGGTTCAGCTACAACAACTAGAGATATAACCATCCCTGACAATGGATTGTTATTTACTGATGGTATTTATATTCAGTATACGCAAAGCACCTTTGGCACTATGACAGCGTTCTATGCATAATGCCTACTCGTCAAAAGCCAATAAGGCGAACAACCGCAGGTAAAAAGGCTAATTACCGCCCTACTAAAAGTGGGGCTGGTATGACTAAGAAAGGTGTTGCTGCTCATCGTAAAGCTAATCCAGGATCTAAACTTAAAACCGCTGTAACAGGAACAGTAAAAAAAGGCAGTAAAGCAGCTAAAAGACGTAAGTCGTATTGCGCTAGATCAGCCGGGCAGATGAAAAAGTTTCCTAAAGCAGCTAAGAACCCTAACTCAAGATTACGTCAAGCACGTAAAAGGTGGAAATGTTAAATGGCTACTATAGGCACAAAGAAAAAAGTTAAGAAAGTAATAAAAGGTTTAAAAAAAGCCAGTAAGACTCATGCTAAACAAGCTAAAACACTTGAAGCTATTGGGTTTAAAAAAGGCGGATCTGCCAAAAGTGGCGGTAAAATTTGCCCATCAGGGAAAGCCTGGGCTAAAAGAACCTTTGATACATATCCTTCTGCATATGCAAATATGGCAGCATCTAAGTATTGTAAGGATCCAAACTATGGAAAAAAGTCTAAAGCAAAAAAAATGAAAAATGGTGGCCTTGTTAACATTAAAGGACAAGGCATTGTAATGAGAGAAAGACTTAGATAATGGGACAGCTTAAGGAATGGCGAGAACAAAATTGGGTTAGGATTGGTACAGACGGTTCTATCAAGGGACCATGTGGGACAAGTAAAGATAAAAAGAATCCTGATCGCTGTTTACCTAAAGCTAAAGCACAAAGTTTAACAAAAAGTGAACGCTCAACTACAGCGAAAAAAAAGAAAACAGCCGGGAGAAAAGGTAAGACTGTTGTTGCTAATACTTCAAAAGCTAAAGTTAAATTGAAAAATGGTGGAGAGGTAAGAAGAATTGCAAGAGGTTGTGGTAAAGTTATGTCTGACAGAAGAAAAAGAACTAAATATTCTTAGGAGTAAATATGTATAAAAAAACGAAAGGCTACAGTAGTGGCGGTAAAATGAAATCCAAAGGTATGAAAATGGGTGGCATGATGAAGTCTAAGGGAATGAAGAAAGGCGGAATGATGAAATCTAAAGGATACAAAAAGGGTGGAATGATGAAGTCTAAAGGTATGAAGATGGGTGGAATGATGAAATCCAAGGGGTACAAGAAAGGCGGAAAAGTAGGTTAAGGTGGCTTATTTGCAAAGTAATATCCCACATTTTAAATGCTGGGTTAGGAGAGAGTACACGCATAACCACGAAAAATACCAAGGAGAATTTTTACATGCGATGGTAGTTGGTGTTACCACCATGCCATGTCGTTGTTTAAGTTTTCAACTTATATTCACCGGTATAGAAGCTGAAGGCGAAGAAGAAGATACTGTTCATGGCGGTGCCATGTGGGCTAGAATGCCCATCACTGCTTTAGTAGGAGATACTCCTTTTGAAGAATGGCCTGAACCAATGGCAGTTCATGATGCTCAACCTTGGGATTGTTCATCACATCATCATGCAGTTTATATTATAGATAGAGCCACACCTTGCCCTTGGATGGCTAAGATAGATGGTAACTTTTATCCAGCTAAGTACATGTTTACAGTAGATTATGCAGAGAATGAAATAGCTGATGATCCTGCTCAACATAAACAAAGTCATGTACTAGAATTATTAGATGCTGGACCCTGGACAGGCAATATAGTTGCACTACCTAATAACAGAGTCAGGGTTACACACCCGGCTTGGTTTGAAACAGGTACAGGTGCACCAGACTTTAAACCATCTGCTCATATTCATTATTCTAAATCTGATTTAGATTATACGTTGGATGTAAACAGAATTTTTGATAACCTATACGCAGAGGAAGAATAATGGCAACATCTAGTAGTACAGATTTTGAACCTAATGTAGCTGAGTTTGTAGAAGAAGCATTTGAAAGATGTGGTCTTGAACTTAGAACTGGTTACGATCTAAAAACAGCAAAGAGATCTATAAACCTTATGTTAGCAGAATGGGCTAATAGGGGGTTGAATCAGTGGACTATAGAACAAGCAACTCAAACTGTTACTGAAGGACAAACTGATTACACACTGAACGCTAATATAATTGATGTACTAGATTGTTCTATAAGAAGAAACACAAATGGAACTGATCTAGATTTACAAATGTCTAGAATTAGTAGAAGTGAATATTTAAACATTCCCACTAAATCAACTAAATCTAGACCATCTCAGTTTTTTCTTGATAAGTTAAATACACCTGTATTAAAGATATGGCCAGCTCCAGAGAACAGCACAGATGTATTAGTGTTTAATAAAATCGTAAGAATGGATGATGCTGATAAACCAACTAATACTATGGATATGCCCTTTAGATTTTATCCTTGTTTTGCAGCTGGACTTGCATACTACATAGCAATTAAGAAAGCCCCGGACAGAGTAGTAATGTTAAAACAAATGTATGAAGAAGAGTTTGAAAGAGCTTTAAGTCAAGATGAAGATAGATCTTCTTTTAGAATTGCTCCATATAGCACCAGGCAGTAATTATGACATATGCACTTGGTAAATATGCAAAAGCCATTTGCGATAGATGTGGCTTTGAATACAAGCTTTCTGCATTAAAAGAAGAATGGAATGGACTAAAAACATGTCCTGAATGTTTTGAACCTAAACATCCACAATTAGAACCATTGCCTCATGTAATAGACCCGGAGGCTTTATACAAACCTAGACCAAGTCAAGACCTAGGTGTAGGTGAAGGTTTTGTTGTTGTAATTTACACTAACATAGAAAAAGGTAACTCTATGGATCCAAATATTGTTGGATCAAATTTTACAGTAGATGAAATGACAGGTTCAATTGGGGAGGTTACAATCACATTATGACATTAACTGAATTAAAAACACTCATACAAAATTATGTAGAAAACGAAGAGACAACTTTTGTTAATACATTAAACGATATGATCATTAATACTGAAGAAAGAATTTCTGAGTTAATTGAATTCGATTATTTTAGAAAGAATGTAACTGGTAGTTTAACAACCGGGAATACTTATCTTACAGCTCCAACAGATTTTAAACTTAGTTTTTCTTTAGCTGTTATAGACAGTAACAACGATTACCATTACTTAGATAAAAAACATACCAGCTTTATGCGTGAATATTCTAATGACGCAGTAGCTACTTCAGAAAGAGGAAGACCTTTGTATTATGCAGATTTTGATAAAGATTTATCTACTGCAAGCAATAATGGTTCTACTTTAATAGTTTCACCTGTTCCAGATCAAGATTACAATATTGAATTACATTATCTTTATGAACCTATAAGTTTAACTTCACAAACAACCGGAACATGGATATCTAAAAATGCTCGTAATGCATTGCTATACGGTTGTTTAATAGAAGCATCTACGTTTATGAAAGGTGAACCAGAAATTCAAGTATTATATGAAACAAGATTTGGTCAAGAGATTCAAAGATTAAAAAATATGGCTGAAGCCAGAGGAAGAAGAGACGAATACAGATACGATTCCCTTAGAACTAACATCACATAGAGAGAGAGAAAAATGGAGAGAATTGAAAGCTTAGAAGGCAAAAGCGTTGCTATTGTAGGCCTAGGTAAAAGTTGGCACGATTATAATTTAGCTAAATCACATGGGGCACACTTCGATGAAGTATGGGCTATTAACGGAGTTGGATCTGTTATATACCATGACAGAGTATTTATGATGGATCCCCCCGGTAGGTTTTTAGATACAGATGATGCTGGTGGCCAAACTGATGGCGTAACACAAATATTGTTAAATGGTGAAACTCCTATCTATACATGCATGCTAGATGATAGATGTAAGAATCTAGTTGAGTATCCAATCAATGAAATACTAGAAGAATTTAATTGTTCTTATATAAACAATACAGTAGCTTACGCAATCGCTTTTGCTTTGTGGAACAAGGTATCAACATTAAAATTATTTGGAATAGACTTTAGTTATAAGGGTAATTTGCATTTTGCAGAATCCGGTAGAGCTTGTTGTGAGTTTTGGCTATCTAAAGCTATGCATCTAGGCGTTGAGGTTGAAGTTGCAAAAACAAGTGCACTACTAGATACAGACGTAATTGCAGAAGAAAAGCTATACGGATATCACAGGCTCCAGGATCCTTTGGTAATAATGTCAGACGGTAAAGGCTTTATGACCTCTATGAAAAGAAGCGAAGCTATAGCAATGCAAGAACAAGAACAAGAAAGAGAACCTATTTTAATTGATAGAAACGACAATCATCTAGAACCAAAAGTTGGCGAGCCAAAGAAATGGTAGATAAACTTACTCCAGACGGTATTCCAGAATTAGGTTTAGTAGAAATAGCAACAACAAATTTTGGAGGACACCCTCCAGAATTCTGGGCAAAACAATTAACAGAAAAAATAGTCGGTTATTCAGAAGAAAGTGCTCCTCACATAAAAGATCAGGCAAAAGCCTATCAAGATTTAATTTATAAAGTGTGTTTGATTTACTTGAATAATGCTATAAAATCATATAAGGCATCTTTAATTCAAGAATTGATACAAGGAGATTCCGAGGATTTAGCAAAAATAATAAAAGGTATTTGAAATGGCAATAACATCAACATTAACTACTAGCTTCAAGAAAGAACTTCTTACAGCTACTCATAATTTTGCCACTAACGGCAATGCTTTTAAGTTAGCTCTATATACAAGTTCAGCTACATTAGGTGCAGCAACAACTGCATTTACAACAACCGGGCAAGCAAGTGGTACTAACTATACTTCAGGCGGAGCTGCTTTAACTAAAGTAGCACCAACAAGTTCTGGAACTACAGGGTTTACAGACTTTGCAGATCTAACTTTTGGTACAGCAACTATTACTGCTAGAGGTTGTATGATTTATAATGACACTAACAGCGATAAATCTGTAGCAACAATAGACTTTGGTGGTGATAAAACGTCTACCGCTGGGGACTTTACTGTAGTTTTTCCTGCAGCTGCAGCATCTACAGCGATTATCAGAATCGCTTAAAGAGGCCTTAAATGGCTAACATTACAGGTTGGGGTCGTGGAACCTGGGGTTCAAATACTTGGGGTGAGCCTAACCCTGTAACGCTTACAGCACCGGGCGCAGCTACATCTGCTTTAGGTACTGTAACTCTTAAATGTGATAACAATATTATTGTTTCAGGCCAATTAGGTACTGGAG
>Ga0181396_1000337_pt1 | contig 10650 bp, 15 predicted proteins | sample 19SPOviralmetaG_FD_130125 | JGI IMG/M metagenome (GOLD analysis project Ga0181396, IMG submission 130125) | Marine viral communities from the oligotrophic San Pedro Time Series (SPOT) site, San Pedro Channel, CA, USA - 19 SPOT_SRF_2011-01-11 | ecosystem: Environmental > Aquatic > Marine > Strait...
ATGCTTAACTCTGTGGAGTGTAACCCCTATAACGTACATTGATTATTTCCCTATATTCTAAGTAAACTTCATAAACTATTAAAATCTCTGTAGGTTTTGGTCTGTTTCTCTGTAAAGATTCTAAAGTTTTTAAAGTTTTATAGAGTCTTTAAAGTCTGTATGATTTTTAACCAGTTGATTTATTTATTTTAGAGATTTTAAGAGTCTTAAAAGTACTGTATAAATTTATAGTATTTACAAAGTCTTTAAAGTGTGATAGGGAGGCAGGACACCCGTACCCACTACCCCCTATATATGCACAATCTCATACATTTCCAAGGATTTCAAGTGTTAAGTAGGGGTTTGGTCGGGGGTCTGTGGAACTTCTAAGTCTAAGAAGTCTTGTGAGGATATTGGGGATACTATGACCGGGCATAGTTAACTATTATTATACAGTTAAAACCTGTTTCTGTCAAGCAATATTTAATTTATTTACATATAAACTTGACAGAATCTAAATTCACCTCTATAATAGATAACATATGAACTTGCCCAGTAATTCAAAAAGGAATCTTACAGATAAACAACAAGATTTCTTGAATAACTTAATCGAAACAAAAGGAAATTTAAAGCTTTCAGCCGAACTTGCAGGCTATGCAGGAAATCACTACCAAGTAATAAATAGTCTTAGACAAGAAATAGTGGATTTAGCCTCAACAGTCCTCGCAAGGGAAGCACCTAAAGCAGCCTTTAAACTCGTAGAAGTTATGGAGAGCGATACAGCTATACCTCAAGCTAACACAAAGCTTCAGGCAGCTCAGACAATCCTTGATAGGGTTGGGGTGTCCAAGACAGAACGATTAGATATTAATCAGAATGTTAATGGAGGCATATTCATATTGCCTGAAAAGCAATTAATAGATATTAAAGAAGAAGACTATGAAGATATTTCTGACTGAATACCAATTAGATAATAAAATCTATGCAGGTGTAAACATTTTTGCTTTAGATGAAGTTGAAGCAGAGCTTATTGCAACAGAAAATGGTGTTACTATTGTAGGTGAAGTAACAGGAATAAAGTTTAAAGAAGAGTTTGATAATTACTTATCATTAGTAGAAGAAGTACATGTAGAAAAACGGATATTACATTAATGGCAAAATCAAAACAACCTAAAGTAGAAAATAGAATAAGAAATGGCAACGAAGAAAAAATCAACAGTAAACAAAGCAGGGAACTACACAAAACCCACAATGAGAAAAAACCTCTTTAATAAAATTAAAGCAGGAACGAAAGGTGGTAAAGCAGGTCAATGGTCTGCACGTAAAGCTCAGATGCTTGCTAAAGAATACAAAGCTAAAGGTGGAGGCTATAAATAGTTATGGCACTTAAGAAGTCTCAGAAGTCTTTAAAGCGTTGGACAAAACAAAAGTGGAGAACTGCTAGTGGTAAAAAGTCCTCTGAAACAGGAGAGGTCTATGCACCTGCAAAGACTATTAAGAAACTTAAGTCGACTCCTAAAGGTCGTAGTAAGTTAGCAGCAGCCAATAAAAAGAAAAGAGAAGCAACTGCAAAAGGTAAACAACATGCCAAGCATGGACTACATAAAGGAAAGAAAAGATAATGGCTAAAGATACTAAACTAGTTAAAGCAGGAGTAAGTGGATATAATAAACCAAAACGTACTCCTAATCATCCAACTAAATCTCATGTGGTTGTTGCCAAGAAAGGTGATAAAACTAAAACAATTCGTTTTGGGCAGCAAGGAGTAAAAGGAGCAGGAAAGAATCCTAAGACTGCTAAAGATAAAGCACGTAAAAAAAGTTATTATGCTAGACACAACGCACAAGATTCAAGTCCTGATAAGTTTAGTGCTAGGTATTGGTCACATAAGGTTAAGTGGTAAATGAGTAAACAGCTAGGAACAGACCGACAACCAGTAAAGTTTAAAGCCCTTGAAAAACAAAAAGGACGTTTATCTATGCGTGGTAAAGGTATTAAAGACCAAAAACAATTTGAAAAAAATTGGGATAAGATTTTTAATAAAAAGTAATGGCTTATTCTCAACAAGTCATTGATAGGTTCAATAGTGTTTTAGCTGAACCTGAAAAACATTCAGTAGGTCGATTCGACCCTCAAGACCCAAACGTAGCAACAGGAATGACAGGAGCACCTGCCTGTGGTGATGTTATGCGTTTACAATTAAAACTCAATGGGGACTTAATAGAAGACGTAAAGTTTAAAACCTATGGTTGTGGTTCTGCTATAGCATCCTCTACTATGTTTGTAGAAATGTTAAAAGGTAAAACAATAAAAGAAGCTAAGCAAATAAAAGATAAAGATATTGCAGAGGCTTTAAAGTTACCTCCAATTAAGCTACATTGTTCTGTTCTTGCAGAAGAAAGCATACACAAAGCTATAGAAGACTGGGAAACTAAAGTCGCACATAGACAACATAATCAAACATGAATGGTTATATAAAAAAGAAAGGAAAAACTATTCCTTTTGGGTATGAACTATCAGAAATAAAAGGGTATGTTAAACCTATACCTGCACAACAAGATAGCTTATCAAAGTTTATTAAGCTTGTACAAGACCAAAGCCTAACACTACGAGATGCAGCTACACAACTTTCAGAAGAATCAGGTAGGTCTATTAGTCATGTAGGACTATCTAAGATTATAAAAAAACTAGAACCTCCTCCACCCCCAAGTAAATATAGATACTCTGCTGAACAAAAGCGGAAGATGGCTTTAGCTAAAAAAGAAAGAGAAATAAAGAAAGCTAAAGAAAAAATATTAGCCAAAGAAAGTAGATTAAAAAAAGAAAAAGAAGTAATTAAAAAAGCAACGGAGTCTACTACAAGTAACATTGTAACATCTGAAGACTTAGAGTCCGTTGCTCCTTCAGTACAAGAAGTTATTAGAGATTCTAAAGTTATCTTTCATCCGAATGATGGACCACAGACTGAGTTCTTAGCTGCGGATGAAAAAGATGTTTTATATGGTGGTGCTGCAGGTGGTGGTAAAAGTTATGCAATGATAGTAGACCCCCTACGATATGCACACCGACCTGCACACCGAGCCTTAATACTTAGAAGGTCTATGCCTGAACTACGAGAAATGATTGACAAGTCTCGTGAGCTTTATCCTCAAGCATTTCCGGGTGCTAAGTTTAGAGAGGTTGAAAAGCTTTGGAACTTTCCGAGTGGAGCAAAGGTTGAGTTTGGTTTCTTAGAAAGAGACGCAGACGTATACAGATATCAAGGACAAGCCTATTCATGGATTGGTTTTGATGAAATTACACACTTACCTACAGAGTTTTCATGGAATTACTTAGCCTCTCGTTTAAGAACAACTGACCCTGAAATCAAAACTTATTTACGTTGCACAGCTAATCCCGGTGGTGTTGGTTCTCATTGGGTTAAAAATAGATACATACAACCTAATGATTCTAATAAAAGTTTCTTAGGTACTGACGGCTTAACTAGAAAGTTTATTCCTGCAAAATTAGCAGACAATCCATACTTAGCTAAAGATGGTATCTACGAACAGATGCTAAAATCTTTGCCTCCTATACAACGTAGACAATTACTAGAAGGTAATTGGGATGTAGCAGAAGGAGCAGCTTTTGTAGAATTTGACCCACTTAATCATGTTATTCCTCCTTTTGCTTTACCTGTTCATTGGGAAAGACTTAAAGGGATTGACTATGGATATGCTTCTGAAAGCTGTTGTTTATGGGGAATATTAGATATAAATGATAATACTTTAATTATTTATCGTGAATTGTACCGAAAAGGCTTGACAGGTCAAGAATTAGGTGCTATAATAACCGATATGGAGCTAGAAGACCCTTTCTCCGTAAATGGTGTATTAGATACTGCAGCATGGGCTAAAACAGGAACGACTGGACCAACTGTAGGTGAAGAGCTTTTAAAAGCAGGACACAAACTAAGAAGAGCAGATAAGAATCGTGTTCAAGGTAAAATTCAAATACACGAGTATTTAAAAGTAAGAGAAAACGGAAGACCAAAGTTGCAGATATTTAATACGTGTCCAAACTTAATAAGAGAATTACAAAGTATTCCGTTATCAAAAACAAATCCAGAAGATGTGGATACACATGCTTCGGACCACGCATATGATGCATTAAGATATATGATAATGAGTAGACCTCGTATGGAAAACCCATTAGAAAGAATGAGAGGTTTTAAGAGAGAAATGTATAAGCCTGCTGATTCTGAATTTGGATATTAATATTTATGGTAGAAGATAATACATTTTTAAGTGCTGATAATATCTACGAAGATGTAGAAGGAGAATCAGGTAAAACTTTAAATTTAGAGATAGACCAAAAACAAAATCTTGTTGGTATTATTAATGGTCGTTATGCTCAAGCAGAAGATGCTAGACAAACAGATGAAACTCGTTGGTTAAAAGCATACGAAAACTATAGAGGTCTTTACAAAAATTCAGTTAAGTTTAGAGATAGTGAAAAGTCTCGTATCTTTGTAAAGATTACTAAAACAAAAGTATTAGCTGCGTTTGGTCAATTAGTTGATGTTATATTTGGAACAGGTAAGTTTCCAATAGGTATAGCAGAAACTAAACTTCCTGAAGGTGAAAAAGAAAACGCATACCTAGATACACAAAATCCTACTCCTAGTATAGAAATAACAGATGAAAATAGAGGCAACATAGTTGACCCATTTGATGTTGGGTATGAAGGTGATGGTAGAGTTTTAGGAGCAGGTTCAACTTACAATAAAGTTGAAAGCATAGAAGACAAAGCTGATGCTATGCTAACAGAAGGTTTATCAGCTATTCCAGATATACCTGAAATAAGTCCTGCAGAAAAAGCTGCAAGACGAATGGAAAAATTAATCCATGACCAAATAGAAGAATCAAATGGTTCTGCAGAAATTAGAAATGCTTTATTAGAATCTGCATTATTAGGAACAGGAATAGTTAAAGGACCATTTAACTTTAATAAAAAGTTACATCAATGGTCTTCAGAAGGAGACGAAAGAAATTACAATCCATTAGAAGTAAGAGTACCTCGTATAGAGTTTGTTAGTTGTTGGGATTTTTATCCTGACCCTGCCGCTACAAACATAGAAGAATGTGAGTTTATAGTTCATAGACATAAAATGAACAAAAGTCAATTAAGGCAACTACGAAACATGCCTTACTTTGACGCAGATGCAATACGTAGTTGTATACAAATGGGAGCTAACTACGTTGAAAAAGATTTTGAAAGTCAACTTAAAGATGATAATAGAAGTGATGAAAGCTATACAAGTAACTTTGAAGTTCTTGAATACTGGGGAATCATGGATGCAGAATATGCTCGTGAAGTTGGAATTGAACTTGACGATGAAATAGATGATTTAGATGAAGTTCAAATTAATGCATGGGTGTGCGGTGATAAATTACTAAGAGCAGTAATTAATCCTTTTACTCCGTATCGTATACCTTACAATGCATTTCCATATGAAAGAAATCCTTATAATTTCTTTGGTATTGGTGTAGCTGAGAACATGGATGATTCTCAACAAATAATGAATGGACATGCTAGAATGGCTATTGATAACTTAGCACTAGCAGGTTCTCTTGTGTTTGATGTTGATGAGTCTGCTTTAGTAGGTGGACAATCAATGGAAGTGTATCCCGGAAAAGTCTTTAGAAGACAAGCAGGGATGCCGGGTCAGTCAATATATGGACTAAAGTTTCCTAATACTGCTCCAGAAAACATGATGATGTTTGACAAGTTTAGACAACTTGCAGACGAACAAACAGGCATACCTAGTTATTCTCATGGACAAACAGGTGTACAAAGTATGACAAGAACTGCCTCAGGTATGTCTATGTTGTTAGGTGCATCTAGTTTAAACATCAAAACAGTAATAAAGAATCTTGATGATTTCTTATTAAAGCCTTTAGGAGAATCATATTTCCAATGGAATATGCAATTCTTTGAAGGTGGTCTTGATGTGAAAGGTGATTTAGAAGTTAAAGCTACAGGAACAAATAGCTTGATGCAAAAAGAAGTTAGAAGCCAAAGGCTTACTATGTTTTTACAAACTGCACAAAGCCCTGCTATTGCTCCTTTTGTTAAAATTTCTAAACTCGTTAGTGAACTAGCCTACAGCTTAGATTTAGACCCTGATGAAATACTCAATGACCCTGAAGAAGCTGCAATTATGGCTCAAATTATAGGAATGCAAAATGCTCAACAAGCAACAGGCGAAGAACCTAGCCCTCTTGGTCAACAACCCGGAAACATGGGAGCCCCTACAGGAACACCTCAAGCACCTCAAAGCCTTGGAAGTACAGGTACTGGCGGTGGCAACATCGGAACAGGAGATGTACCGCAGTCAGGGGAAACTACGTTTAGTGGTACACCTAGAGCAGTTGAAGGATGAAGTACTAGAAGCAATTAATAGACAGGAATAATAATGGCTAAGAAAAAATTAACAGACTTAACAGGTGACGGAAAAGTTACACAAGCTGATGTATTAAAAGGAAGAGGAGTCTTTAATGAAGGGGGTGGTGCTAAACGATATATAGACCCTACAGGACAAAATGAATATTTAACAGAAGAAATAATTGAGTTAAATAAAGAAAGAGATAAAATTTTAAAAGCTTCTATTGATAATAAAAAAGATTTTAATAAAATTTTAGATGATAGAATTACACAAGGAAGTCTTACTGATAAAGCAGCAAATTTAATTTCTCAAATACATAAACTTCATATAATACAAGATAAAAAAGAACAAAAAAATAAACCAAGAATGTATGCTAGACCTGATAGAAAAAGTGATTTTTTAGCAGCACCTTCACCAAGAGCTAAAAAAGCAGAAGGTGGAGATATTAATTCTCAAATGGAAATGATGCTTGGTGAAGAAGGTGTGCCTATGGAAGAAGGTATTCCTATGGAAGAAGAAATGCCTATGGAAGAACCTATGGTTTCAGATGAAACTATGGAAAGTGATTACCTAGACTTTATATTAGATGAAGCTCTAGATGAAGAAGAAGAAGACTTCTTAATGGAACAATTAGAAAGCAACGATAAACTATCATTAATATTTGATAAAGTAATAGACGTTGCAACAGAATTCGCAGGGTCTGGACCAGTTGAAGGTCCGGGTTCTGGAGTATCCGATTCGATACCCGCAAGGTTATCGGATGGAGAGTTTGTCTTTACTGCAAAAGCAACTGCAGAAATTGGAGCTGATAATTTAGAAGCTGTAATGAAAGAAGCAGAAGCTAGTGCAGACGGAAGACAACAAGTAGCGGAAGGTGGAGAGATTGAAGAAGAGGATAATGTTGAAATGCCTGTGCAAGCAGCACAACAACAAAACATTCGAGTTTCAAGACCCACAGTATCTGCTCTTGCTGCAAGGCAAGAACAAAAAGATATTGTAGGTGATGAAATTAAAAAAAGAATGATGCTCGACCCAAATCAACGACACGTAAGAAGCTAATAACATATAGAGCTACCCTAAATATTAGGCACTCTATTATATAATAACCGAAAGGCTACCTTTACAAACAAGCCCTCTAGTCGACATAGAGCTACCTTGTGAACGAAGCCCTGAGTAGGAGATAAGAAAATGACTGAACAAGTCTTAAAAGAAGAAGAAGCCAATCCTTATAATGCAAAAAAAGAATGGCACAATATAGAAGATAAACCTTTTGTATCATCAGATAGTTTATTTTTTACACCAGAAAGTCAAGCTAATGCTGAACCTGAAAGTGTAGAAGAAATAGAACAGGTAGTAAGTGAGGATAAACCTTATAAACGTCCTAACTATAAAAAAAGATATGATGATTTAAAGAAACATTATGATACTAAACTTAATGAATTTAAGTCTAGAGAACAAGAGTTATTAGAAGAAGCTACTAAAAATAGAACTGAATATAATACTCCTAAATCTCCAGAAGAACTTGAACAATTTAAAAATGAATATCCTGATGTATACGAAGTGGTAGAAACTGTAGCTCACTTACAAAGTGAATCTAAGGCAAAAGTTCTAGAAGAACGTCTTAGTCAACTCCAACAAAGAGAGCAAGAATTATCACAACGTGATGCTTTAAAAAGGTTAGCAGATAAACATCCTGATTTTGAAGATATCAAAAATAGCGATACTTTTCAAGATTGGACAAAAGAACAACCTGCATCTATTCAACAATGGATAACAGGAAATACTGATGATGCTGATTTAGCTTCTCGTGCTCTTGATTTGTTTAAAAAAGATTTTGGAATGGAATCTTCTCAAAAGAAAAAGTCAATTTCTAAACCGACCAAACAATCGGCTGCTGACATGGTTTCAACTAAAACAACAAATGTTGACCCACGACAGGAAAAGATTTGGTCAGAAAGGGAGATTGCTGCATTGAGTATGGCAGAGTTTGATAAATACGAAAAGGAAATATCAGACGCTATGCAAGAAGGCAGAATCACAAAATAAACTATAACTTAACAAAGGAGAATGTATCATGGCTCAATTTTTTGAACCCGGAACGGATACTGATGCTAACTTTGCTAACTCCGTAGCAGGACAAACTAATAGTTTCTTTTTACCTTCGGTTTACTCTAAAAAGGTTTTAAACTTTTTTAGAAAAGCCTCGGTAATTGAAGCTATTACTAACACCGACTATGCCGGTGAGATATCCTCATTCGGAGACTCAGTAAAGATTATCAAAGAACCCGTTATTTCTGTGTCTGATTACACAAGAAATAGCGATACCACAGAAACAAGACTAACAGACCAAGAAATTACTTTGGTTGTTGATAGTGCTAAAGCTTTCAAATTCATCGTAGATGATATTGAAACTAACATGTCACATGTCAACTTCAAAGAAGTAGCTTCTAGTTCTGCTGCGTATGCATTGAAAGATTCATATGATGCAGCAGTTCTTGCTGTTATGTTTGCAGGCTTGTCTGCTTCATCACCTAATCACGTTTTAGGTGCTGATAGTGCAACTGATTTAGGAGCAGGAGTCTATGATGGCTCTGGTGCTGCTGACTTAGGACAGTCTGGTGAAACTGACCCTCTAGACCTTATGGCTAGAATGGCAAGACTATTAGACGAACAAAATGTACCTGAAGAAGGTAGATGGTTCGTTGGAAGTCCTGACTTCTACGAAGTTCTAGGTCAATCATCTTCTAAATTATTATCTGTAGACTTCAACGCAGGTCAAGGTTCTATTAGAAATGGTTTAGTTTCAAGTGGAAAATTACGTGGATTTGATATGTACAAATCTAACAACATTGCTGCAACATCTAATGCTGCAGGTAAATGTTTAGGTGGTCACATATCGTCTACTGCAACTGCTAACACAATTCTTTCAACAGAAGTGTTGAGAGACCCAACATCGTTTGGTGACATTGTTAGAGGTCTTCATGTCTATGGTGCGAAAGTACTTAGAGACGAAGCCTTAGTAGGTGCATTCTACGGAATCGACTAATCATAAATTGGGGGAGTCTTCGGACTCCTCCTCTTTTTTTATAAGGAAAAAAATGTATAAAGAAAAAAGAATGAAGAAAATGGATGGTAGCATGGCTAGAAAAAAGAAAGGTCATGGTGGACGGATGATGTACAAAGATGGTGGAATGCCTAAAGCTAAACCTTGTTAATATGAAAGTAACAGCACCAAAAGGATACCATTGGATGAAAGATGGTAAAGAACATAAATTAATGAAGCACACAGGTAAGTTTGTTAAACATAAAGGTGCAAGTCTTACCGCTAACTTTGCAGTTCAAAAACAACATAAAAAATAATGGCAACTACATACTTAACATTAGCAAACGATATTCTAAGAGAATTAAATGAAATAGAATTAACAGCAGCAACATTTGCGAGTGCTAAAGGAATTCAAAATTTTGTTAAAGAAAGTATAAATAAATCTATTAAAGATATTGCAAACGAAGAACCACAACTTCCTTTCTTTGCAGTTGCGGCTAGTGGAGAAACAGACCCTTTTTATGGTAATGTAACTGTACCAAGTGTAGCAGGAACTAGATGGTACACATTAAAATCTGGTAGTTCTAGTATTACTACTGATTATTCATCTATTGATTGGGATGATTTTTATATAACAACAATAAATGTAAGTGGTGAATCAGCTCCTTATGTTTCAAAAGGTTTATCTTTTATTACATTAGAAGATTGGACAAGATACTATAGAGATTCTGAAAATGCAGATGATTCAGATTCACAAAACTACGGAGAACCTCAATATGTAATTCGTAGTCCAGACCATCGTAAGTTTGGATTAAGTCCTATACCTGATAAAGTTTATAATGTGCATTTTTATGCATACGCTGCACCCACAGCTTTATCAGCTTATAGTGATGAAATAGTATTTCCTGACCAGTACTCTAATGTAATAACAGCTAGAACAAGATACTATGTGTGGCAATTTAAAGAAAGCCCGCAACAAGCAGCGTTTGCTTTAGATGATTATAAAAAAGGTATGAGACAAATGAAGTCTAATTTAATTAACCCTAGTCCTTCTTATATGACAGATGATAGGAGATATTTCTAAATATGCCTGCATCTCAACCATATACAGTTGCAGTTAATGGAGGACTAGTAAGTTCATCTAATGTTATAGATTTACTTAAGACTCCCGGAGTTGCAAAAGATTTAAGAAACTTTGAAG
>Ga0181396_1000338_pt1 | contig 10648 bp, 18 predicted proteins | sample 19SPOviralmetaG_FD_130125 | JGI IMG/M metagenome (GOLD analysis project Ga0181396, IMG submission 130125) | Marine viral communities from the oligotrophic San Pedro Time Series (SPOT) site, San Pedro Channel, CA, USA - 19 SPOT_SRF_2011-01-11 | ecosystem: Environmental > Aquatic > Marine > Strait...
GTTCGAACTATTACAAGACAAAAAGTGGGTAGTGGAAGTTCATGTCCTACACTATCTCAAGAAATTGATTGCAATACTGGAAAGACTTGTAATGCTGAAGTTCCTGGTACAAGTTCATATTCCACTGTTTGCTCTTCTACAAGTGCACAGTGCGCATTAGTTGGTAATAATTTTACACGGTCAGGAAAGAAAACAAGAAGTTACAAAGTATATTCTACAAATGGTCAAGCAAATAGAAGCGCTCAAGAAAATTGTTCAATTAATTGCAGAAAACCATCTTCTCCAAATAATTTGCGAATGACTTCTAAAAATTCAAACTCTATTACTATTCAATGGAATGCTGGCTCTAATGGTGACACAAGTGTTTCTCATTATAAACTTGAAATTAATGGTACAGAAAGAGCTGATAATATAAATACAACTAGTTATCAAATCACTGGTTTATCATCAGGTACATTACATCGAATTCGTATAAAGAAAATAACAAATCCAAATATACCAAACCTCTTCTCAAATCAAATAAATGTTTCAACAGACACTGTTATACCTCCACCTGTAATACGAACAAGATCTGGAAATTATATGACAACTAGTTCACATACAAGTGGTGCATTACAGTACAATAATGTTCAACTGCGCTTGAACATTGTTGATCATCAAACACATTCTCTTGTTAACAATAATAATTTCGTTTTTGACAAATATAAAATACGTATTTATGATAATGTTCGCGATGAAATATTTGCTAATAAATCTTATACGGAATTAATTATCAATAATATGAATTGGGGGGGAAGGAGAGGAAATTTTTATAATATCCGTAGAGAAAGACAAGACTTAGACAGTCTAGTTCATTTCTTTGATACAACTAAAGCCAATTATACATCGTATGTATTCATGAATAAACTCAAGTTCAATTGGCGATACTCTTTTAGTTTTGCAAGAATGTTTAAAAATGGTATGATGTCAGAATGGTCTGAACCCATTAATGTTGATACTCCACCGACTCGTATTACGTTGGACAAAGAATGTGGACATACTAATGGTCAATTTGGTTTCTGTAGAGATCCTAGCATGACCTGTTTGAGATGGAAATCCGAAGGAAATATTAACGCTCCATTTTATTGTTCTAAACCAGGATTGTAAAATAAAAAATTTGAAAGATTACTAATAATTACGATATTCAAACTTAAAAAAAGAAATAGATTTATATTTTATAAAAATGATCAAAACAAATTCTATCAAAACAGGTGATCGTCGAGCTATTCAACAATTGCTTTATAATGCAATGAGTGCTGTGAGTAAAAATTTAATAATTGACTTCAGAGAGTTCAATGAAGGAATTCAAATTATATATAAAAAAGATGATGACTTAAACAACATTAAGCAACATTTTTATAATGGTATACATGTTCAGTTGATATGGAGTTTATAATAGATATTAACTATTTAGTCGTAGTATATTCTAATTAGAGTCTTTATTTAGTTTTATTTGTTTTGAATCTTTCTCTGCTTTTTCATTTGTTTTTGATTTTTTGTTTATGAATCTATGTTTTTGAGAATATACACTTTTAATGCTCTCGCAACCGTTATTGTCGTTAACAAATTCAATATGAATCCATAGAGGAGACATCATAATATCATTACTTGGTGTTGGTTTTAAAGTCATTGTGGAGGTGTTAAGTTTTTTAGGTTTTTGATCTTTTTACTTAATTTTAAACAATACATTTTTTCTTTAAATTATTCTTAAAACGATAATGTAGAAAAAAAAATTGAATTCAATTCTTTCTTTAATTTCTACTCAACTACAATACAACTGACTGTAAGCCTTCATTGTCAATCATTACTTTATAACATAATTGATCGATATACTATGGGTATATTTAAAAACCAGTGCTGTGGAACAAATAAAAACGGAAAACGTTGTAAAAAAACACAAGAATCTAATAGTGATTTGTGTAACTTTCACAATAACGATGAAAAAATAGAAAACATCAATAACTCACAAACCGAAAATTACAATGCTGATATAAATGAACATGAAGAAAACTCATCTAATCATATTAAGGAATCTTCTAATCATATTACAACATTAGACAAGCGTTTTGAAAATTTTCAAGATCATATTCATACTATATATTCTTTATTTGATAATAAGTGTATTAATTTAGAACTGGAATATCGTATTTTAGAAGAACGTATTCAATCATATAAACATATTTTGATGTTAGTGTTGTTTATCAATATGTATTTCCTGTCAATTTATTTATATAAGATGGATTATATTCAGGATATAACAAACACTGTTATCAATAACATCAAAGAAAAAAATCAATCTATAGGATTTTCAGAAGTTTTCCATAAAAACTTTTCAGTAATTTATCATACATTCACAATGTATATAAGTAATGATGAAAATGATAACCTGGTTTCTAAAATCGATGGTGAAACTTTAGAATTTACATTTGATAAAGAGTAAAAGTTTATCAATAAAATGGGTGATCCCTAAAAAAATTCATACATTTTTCAAATTTATCTTTCTCACGTTTCCTTTTGTTTATTTCTTTATTCACGTAATGGTTTAAAAAAGCTCCAAGAATTATTGAAGATAAAATTACAGCTTTTTCTTTTAGACTCATATTTTATTATTCTAATTCATATTCTATTAGTTTTTAAGTAACGTCTCGTGTAACGGACTTAAAACATTCTTTACAAGATTATAATATAATGGTAAAGAAAAATAATCTTCAAATAGATATTATCAAAACAATCAATAATGGTATAGATCGGTTGGAAAAATTAATAAAAGATAAAGAGAAAAAGGAGAATATGATAACATACGAATCAGTATTAATAACTGATGAAATATCAGGTGTGAGACATTTGTTGAAAAAGCTAAATAATACTATAGACACTAATAAAACTAAAAAAAACATCTAGAAAATTCGTTACCAAAAGAAAAAACAATATTACTCACAAAAGAACTAAAAGAAACACTCGTAAAAGATATAGAAAACCTTAGAAATTTAACCTATAAAAACCAGTTTGATAAACAATTATAACATTTACATTGCGTTTGAGTAACATTGGGTGAATGATATATCTGCTTTAAAATCGACTACTTTTTTTTAAGAATATTTTCAATTCGTCCGATAACACGATTTTTTAAAAGTCTCTTTGTCTCTATCTGCCAACCAGTCCAACTTCCTAAATTTTCCCAGCCAAAATCATCAAGCTCTTCATGAATGATCACTTTTATGAGAATGTCGTTGTTAAAATCAGGATATTTTTCATTCATTTCTTCTAAAAACATCTTCTCGATCTGCTTCTCACCGGGTGCAGGATACACAGACATTGCTTCCATCATTTTGATTGAATTTTACTTAGTAAAGTATATTTTAAGTGCTATTGGCAAATATCTGACAAAACATTTAAAGATTTATAATATTAAGAAATCAATTTTTTTTATTGAAACAAAAATAAGTATTTTTATTATAAAATTTTTTATATAATATAATGAATCGAAGCAATGTTTTGTTAGGATCAGAAAAGTATGTTAATGTAACAGATGAACTCAGATTTTATGAAGAAAAATATGATGAAATAATGAAAAAATATAAATCATTGAAAATTGAAAATGATTTACTTAAAGAACAAGAAAAAACTCTGCAAAACGAAAAAGTGTTCCTAGAAAATTATAATAATAAATTATCGTATATTATTAGAACAAATCGTATTTTTGAAAATTATAATCAATCGAGAAAACTAAACATGGAAAAACTTTTATTAGACGATACACATCTTCCTTAGACTATTTATAATCTCTTTATCATCATATAAATCATAATAGTAAATTATATCATCTTGGACACGAATATCAAATTCATACATATTTTTAACATCTAAAATAAACTTTTTTATGTTCCTTTTTTGATTTTCGTATAATTTTTTTGTATTACCGTAATCATTTTTTGATATACGAATCATTGTTGTAGTCATAACATCAAAACAATTTTGAATATGTCTATGTAAGTCACTTCTTGTTTTAATTTTATCTTCAAAACTCATCTTTTACATAAAAATAAATGCATTTTTTGTTTAAGTGATGAAATCTTAATATACAAAATAATATATTTTATTTTCTGTTCGTATATTTATGATGATATTCAACATATAAATAATCGTCTAGTATATCGAATATCTTTTTAGTTCTTTTGATTATAAGTACATATATATTACTGATGTTTACAAGTAGTTACAATTTTATTTCTACTAATTAATTCTAAACAAATACAACATGAATCGATATTATCCATTTAATTAATATTTTTTATATTTTTTTTCCTGTGTCTTGATTTTCTTAGAAAGCGCTTTCATTCTAACTTGCATGTGTTTCTCAATATTTGAATTTATATTTAAATTGTGTGTTTTTTTCATAGTGTTGTTAAGTTTATTCAATTCACTTTTCATTTTTTGAGTTTCCCTCGCATTTTCTTCACGAGATTTAGATGGTGGTATTTTTTTGAAAACATTGTCATGATGCTGTTTTTCTATTTTCAATTCGTTTGGTTCAATCACTTCATAATTTAGTCTGGTATTGTTAATCACAGATTTTACAACGGGGATCATTTTATTTACTTTTGAATAAGCAGTCTTAAAATAGATTATTATAACTTATGATCATTTCAAATTTTTAAATTCAAAAACTAAATGTGTATGATCATAGAGGAATATGCCGTTCTATTATTTCATTTATCATAAATCTAGTTTTGATAATATTTAGTTTATTCATTATACAATCATATAAATTTGTCACAATATATACACTCTCGCTTTCTTCATTTATTTCGACTGATGACAATACTTCTTCTAGAACTGTTTTTTGTGCTTTTAACAACTTTGTATCTTCAAACATTTCTGTTTATATTATCTAATAATACCAATTTATGTTTTATGTAGTTTTATTTAGAGATATATAACAATCTACAAAATATATAATAACCAATTGAAAAAAATAAACTCATGAGTGAATACGAATATCATAATGACAATTATGATTCAGATGATGATGATATATATGAAGAACATGAAGAATATTGTAGAAAAGCTTGTTGTAATATATGTCGTTGTTGTCACTTTTTTTGGTGTTTCTGTTGTATAAAATTCAGAGAACATAAAAAAGAACTTAGAGAACGAGATGATTAAACTTGATTTAAATCTAGGTCAAATCATAGATCTAAGTATATTGAGGATACTTGACATCATACAGGTCTATATATAGCACTTTTAGAGCATGCTATGTGTAGTTTTTGAACAGAAAAAAACATATAGTATTATTTTTGTAATAATACTTAAAACATTTAAGTTTAAGTATTAGAAATATGGGGAATATTTGTTCAAACGAAAACGCTGAAAAGCTTATTCAATTAGAAAATAAGATTGAAGAACTGAATACTTACATATATGATTTAGATAATAAAAACCGTATGCTTAAAAGAGAAAATTCTTATATGACAAAGAGAATGTGTAAAATACAAAAATAGTTTTATCGATAATATACTTTCCATAAATAGTTCATGAATATACACAACTTTACTACAACATAAACACTAATAAGTGAAATAATAAAAATAGTGAAAATCATATTGATATGAATTTACTTTAGTTTCTGTTTATCGTTCTTAAGTGATTATTTAAGCTGTTCTCAAATAAGAATATTTAACATTTGAATATATATAAAAAAAACATAAATTTAGAAGATAATACTTTATAAATACAATGAATAGTCATGAAATAATTGAATATTATAACGATATTAACCATACAGTTTATAATAATGATTGTTCAGTTGGTTTAGATAAATTAATTGAATATTATAACGATATTAACCATACAGTTTATAATAATGATTGTTCAGTTGGTTTAGATCAATTAATTGACTGTGAAAAAGAAATAGATTTGACTGTTACATCACCACCTTATTTTAATGTTAAAGAATATGTTGAATATGAGAATTACAAAAAATATCTAGAATTTTTAGAAGAAACTTTTAGGAAAATATTAAAAATCACAAAACCCGGTAGAATATGTTGTGTTAATATTAGTAATATCTTAATAACTAGAGAAAATCGAAATAAAGAGAGTAAAAGAATACCATTATCTTTTCATTTTGTTTCATTAATGGAAAAAATAGGTTGGGAGTTTTTAGAAGATATTATTTGGTTGAAACCCGAAGGTGCTGCCAAAAATAGAAATGGTGGTTTTTATCAACATAGACAACCTGTCGCATATAAACCTAACGTAATTAATGAATATATATTCATCTTTAAAAAACCATCTCAATATTTAATAGATAAAGTAGTGAGGAGTTATAATAGTTTAGATTCATTGAATAGTAAGGTAGAAGGTGAATATGAAAGAAGTAATGTTTGGAAAATTAATCCAGAGACAAGATCTAAACATCCGGCACCATATCCTATGGAACTTACTGACAAACTAATAAGTTATTATTCATTCGTTGGTGATACTGTTTTGGATCCATTTTTTGGATCTGGAACTACTAGTTTATCTTGTAAAAAGTATAATAGGAAGTCTATTGGATTTGAAATACATAGTAAATATATTGATATGTTTATAAATCAAATTAATAAAATGTCATCTAATAAAATTAAAGATACAGTATCTTTGAATACAGATGACTATAAGGACTTATCAAAAGAAGATTGTATTATTAAGTTATCAAAGAATCCCAAAAAAATGTTAATAGATATTTTAAGCCAAATTAAATCTGATCTAAAAAAAACTATATCAAAAAAAGACTTATCGGAAGATATATTTAACTTGATTTTATTTAATTAAATTTATTAAGTTTCATAATTCAATACATAAGATATTATATGATTACATTAATTTATTTACTACATATTCACCGTTTTTTGCTTTAAAAAACTTTTTTGTTTTTATATGAAGATTTTCTAAGCTAGATCTGTCAAATTTTCGTTCAATATCTGGATTTTCTTCATCATATTCTTCGGGCACAATTCCTAGTTCTTTTGTTAAATTATATGGTATATTTATATTCAGTGTTATTGCAGCAATAACAATCTGTTTAATTTGTTCTCTTTCACGTCTTTCTACTAAAGTTATATTTTCCTTATTTTTTAGTTTAACATAAATACTTATGTATTTCTCAATCATTTGCTTCATTTCATCTTTTACATCTTCAAATTCTCTAAATTCAAATTCTCCATCATCATTTCTTATCAAAACATCTGATCCGTATTTTTCTGGTTTAATAATTGTAAAATTTTCAGGGTGTTTTTGATTAAAATATATCTCATTCTGAATATCTCTCAGACCATATACTCTTTTTTTACTGTAGTTTTTCAGACGTTGAATAATGCCTGGATCGTTTTCTATATATTCTAAACTCTCTTTTCCGAATATATTGATATTCACACTATTATCATTATTAATATGTTCAGCATTTTGAATAGAATTATTGTTAGAGTGTTCTAAATACATTCTATTATCGTTTCCGTTATTGTTAATCATTGAAAATTGCGATGATGGGAGACATTGTGATGAAGTAGACTTTGATATGATTTCTTGACTTGTTATAGTTGATAACTTTGTTGATACTGGGATATTACAAGAAGACGGAGGTGGAGGAGGAGCTTTACAGTATACATTCTTTTTATGTTTATATTTGCCATGACGAGACGTAAAACATTTCATACATATTTCACACTGATAACGACTGTTATTTGACAAGGGTTTACTAGGGTATCCATCAGTACCACTCAAGGTACACACAGGGTTCACGCTAGGGTATACGAGGGTATCCAAAACGGCATCTTCAGGGTTCACGCTTTTTTGAAATCTTGTGCAATTCTTTTTCTTATTCAAATGTCTTGTTAAATTATATTTTCGGCTTGTTGTATACGAACACTGCTCACAAGAAAACATTTTTTGATCTTATATTCATATGATATTTTTAAATACTCTACTCAATCAAATTGAGTAATATTACTCAACTTGAGTATTTCCTTTTAATAAACCACAGTTTAAAACCAAGTTTGCTACTCAAAAATACTCAAAATACTCAAAATACTCAATTCAAAAAAAAAGTGGGGGGGAAGATTTATGATCATTAAAGTTTTTCTGGAGATTTTTATTTTTAAAATTAGTTTGTGATCAAAAACTTTTTTTAGATCTAGTTATAATACTCTGATCATTTGGTTTAACAAAAAAAATTGAAATAATTTCATCTGAACTATAATTGTATTGATAATTTAACAATGAACTTAATAGTAGTATTGTCTTTGTTCATGATTCCATTCTTAATAATCTCATTGATATTTTACATATATAATTATTATCATCATAAAAAGGAAAACAAAAAATATAATGAAGAAATTACAAAAATCAGTAAATTATATCATCAAGAAATGAATCGTAACAACAAAGATGAACCATCGCTACCAGCTATATGTGATGTTTAGAAACTTTTTGAAGTTAAAAATTGAAAGTTAAATTAAAGAATACTTTTGTATAAAGATTTAAAGTTTAAAAAAGGTACTAAAGAATAACATAATTATAATAGAAAACTTATTTTTTTAAGCACATCAATACAAAATGTTCTCATGTGAGCATTGTTCATTTACTACAAAATACAAAAATTCATTGAAAAAACATCTTGAGAAGAAAAATAAGTGTTACCAAGTTGATGATGAAAATCCAAATCAAGGTGAAACAGTTAACGAAATCGTCAATAACAACACTACTATTCTTGAACCCAAAGGTCAAATAAAATTGGACGATGACGAGTGTCAAAGTGGTGATCAAAGTAATGATAATCCAAACAATAAACTAGTCATTTTAAATAATGAACAACATGATCATCTGCTCACGACTATAATTGAAGCATATGATAAAAATTTTGAGGAGAATATTTCTAAATTGAATCTTTCTCCAGTTAACAAAATAAAAGCTAATCTTCAGGTTATTAATACTATTAATAAGAATGCATACATTTATATTGTTCTTCGTGATAGTATTAGTGCACTTATACCAAAAGAACCTGAAGAATGAAAAATCATTTTATCATAATTAAATTTTAGTTTTTAATTATTACAAAAAATATATAAAATAGTAGTTCAGATATATACATTTTTTAGTTTTTTTTTATCAAAAAATATACACTAGTGAATAAAACTGTTAATATAATAATACAACCAAACCCAACAATAATTGTAATATACATTTTAAACAGTTAGTAGTTCATTTAAATTAATTGTGTTCTTTCTAAGTGAACGTTTTTTCCAACTCCATTTTTTTCCTGTCTTCTTTGTGTTCATCTTTTTTTTTTCATAGTTATATAGATCAAATCATAAACAGTTATAATTAATATTCCAACGTTTATAATGATTCCAATGATAATCATTTTTTGTTTTTATTGAATTGTTCGTATCAATAAATATAACTCTATCAAACACGATCAAATTTATGTATAAACTTCAAAAATAAGTTACATCTTCATACAACCAGTACCAATAAGAATGATAACAATGAATATAATAATTGGTATTAGAGTATTGAACATAAATATGTTAAATAACTTAAGATTATACAGGTGTAACTGTAACGTCAAACACTTCTTTTGTAAATTTACAACATAAATGTGTAATTCCTACACTTATAACAACAATTATTAGAAATAGAATGACAAATATTTGCATTTATATTTTAGTTATTGTGAAATCGACCACTTGAGAGTGTAAATAATAATTAATAAACTAACAAATAATACGCTTGAAATGGCAATAATAGCAACTACCATTAATTGAAATATTAAAACGATTTCAAAGTATTTCGCTAATCTTGTAAAAAAGCCGTTTATTTTTAAGTGACAACTCTTATGTTTGAAAATCACGAACGTATATTTGAGGATTTCAAACGAGATTTGATTGCAAAACAAAAAAAATATTTTGTTGTGGATTTTTTTGTATAAATTTGCAGAAGTTATCAAAAATTATTCTATGCATTTATTCAGTTAAATATGATTTTTTTCACGATTTTTTGAAATTTATCATCAAGGTACGTTTTTTTCTTTTTCTTTTTGGTTTATCACTTCTTTAATTGTATCAAGTAAATTATTTAAAGTAATTAAGTATTTATCAATACAGAATATTTAAATGTCTTCTGATACTACTAGGACTCTTATTAAGAAAAAGTTCTGCGAGGCCTTGCTTGTCAAATACGAGGGAATGTATAAGGAAGCAGAAGGACACCTCACTTTATATATGAACCAAGCAGTAGCGATTGGAGAACATTCAAATCTGTTAGAGGAGTGTGATAATTTTGTAAAGGCGATGGTAGACGCAAAGGACAATATGAATATGCTTAGAAACTGGATGAAAGAAGACAAAGATACAATTGTAATTGAATAGATATTTATATTAAACACTATTAGCTTATAAAGTAATGAATATTCATTGATAATTTTTATATTAATCATTAATTAATCAATAACTACTATTAGATTAATGATTACTGTTGGGGTTTGGTATCCAGCTTTCTAAGGATTCGCGTTTTAATGATGGATTATATGACCCTAAAGAAAAATTGACTGTGAGACACTAGGAAA
>Ga0181396_1000339_pt1 | contig 10624 bp, 11 predicted proteins | sample 19SPOviralmetaG_FD_130125 | JGI IMG/M metagenome (GOLD analysis project Ga0181396, IMG submission 130125) | Marine viral communities from the oligotrophic San Pedro Time Series (SPOT) site, San Pedro Channel, CA, USA - 19 SPOT_SRF_2011-01-11 | ecosystem: Environmental > Aquatic > Marine > Strait...
AAAGTCGGCAGCAGGGGTAAGATCAGAACGGCCTCCATCGGGCATAACAAACCCACTCAGATCAGGAATTGAAGGGCCGCCGACCGAAGGGGTATTGCCACTCAAAGCTTGGATCTGAGCCTGTAAGGCGGCTGCCGTCCCCTCAGGGGCACTGCCTATTCCGCGTTGAGACGGAACAAAATCTTGACCACCACCAACAGCAGGAGATGCTACTTCCGCATCACGCCTAGCCTGAGACTGTTGAGCGAGCATCTTGCCGTATTCTGATTGATACATAGCGTCAATTGCTTCTTGCCCCACTGGGCTTGGGACAGGGGTCATTTGTGATCTGGCAGGGTTTAACAAATCATCTACATTTCTAGGCTCAATAAACTCCATGCCATATGGGATGTCTCCTTGCTGTCTTGCAAAGATGTCAGCATATGCATCTTGACTGTAAGCATCAGAAGGCATCGGCATGGTCGCCTCCATAGACCCCAGTGTTGGTGCGCCAAGCTGAGACATCAGACCCTCATTAAGTCCTAGCCTACGAATCTCTTGGGCAATCTGCTCGTCAGTCACGCCTTGAGCCTTTAGCTCTGCAATTCTTGGATCATCATCGAACGGGGTCGCCCTACCATTAGCCATCTGAACCACGCCGCCAGCATACATGCCCATAGGAGGCTGCTGAAGCACCCCTTGAGGCATAGCTTGTGGGGGCATAGGCTGCTGCATACCCTGCGGAGGCATGCCTTGAGGGGGCATAGGAGGCCCGCCAGCGAGAACCTGCATCTCAGGCTGCGGAGCACCCATAGCAGCAATGCCCTGCTGCAAGATCTGATCCTTTACCGTGCCTTGATTTTCTTGTCGATTTTGGAACCGCTGACGCATATCACCACGGCGCTGTATTTCTGATACCACCAAGAACTGAGGAACCTGCCCTGTAGGCTGTCTAGCTTCTTTCTGCAAGGCTTGATCGGGCAAGCCTTTAACCATGTCTTCAATTTCTAATATGTTCACTATCAGCCTCTCATAGCGTTATACAGACCTACACCGCCGATACCTGCACCAAGCAACGATTCTGCATTACTTGGGCCGCCGAATGTAGCTGTTGACGTGCCTGGTGTAACAGGTAGCCCCTGAAGCATTTGATTAAAGAATGCAAGTTGCTCTCTTGGGAACGCTTGTTGTCGCAAGAAGTCTTGATAACCCATATCGAGACCACGCTGCTGAGCGCCCCGCCTGATCTCGCCAGCCGCCTGCAAGTTACGCAGACGCTCAAAAGCCATACGCTGTTCATCGGTGCCCAACTGACCAAGGAGTCTTGACGCATCAAGCTGCTGACCTCTTGTGGCACGATCAGCTTCCAAGCCAGCAAACCCAAGGCGAGCTTGTGTTTCTGCAAGCTGTGCATTCTCTGCTCTCGCTCTCATACGAGCTTCGTTCTCAGCTTGATTAACGCGCTCTTGAATCTCTTGTGCGTTGAGTCCGAGTCGCACAGCTTCTTGTCTTGCAGCCTCTTGGGCTTGAAACACAGCACGATTCTCCTGCTGTTGAGCCAAACGCAACTGCTCGTTTTGAGCGAACGCATCTTGTTCGAACCTTTCTTGAGCCTGTCTTGAAGCATCCGTCATCTGTTGTGCATTAAGACCAAGCTCTGCTGCTCGCTGTCTTGCTTGCTCTCCAGCTTGAAACGCTTGCTGTTGGAACTGTTCTCTTTGCGATGCAACATCTGCGGTCTGAGCAAAGGCAGACTGACGGAACTGCTCTTGAGCTTGTCGGGCTGCATCAGCTTGTTGTTGAGCAGTCATGCCCATCTCGGCAGCGCGTTGCTTGGCTTGCTCTCCAGCTTGGAAAGCTTGCGTATCTAGCTCTTGTTGTGAGCGTCTGCCTGCTTCTGTCTGCTGGAATGCTGACTGTCTTAGTTGTTCACGCTGTTGTTGAGCTTGATCTAATTGACCAGCAGCACTTAAACCGTACTGAGCTTCTTGCAACCTAGCGGCACGATCAGCCTCAAACGCCTGTTGTGCCTGATCAAACGCTGCTTGACCACCACGACTCTGTATATCAGCCAACTGCTCACCCAAGTTGCGCTCTCGCTCAGACTGCATGATCGCTTCACGGTAGCCACCAAGACCACCAGATGAAGCCGCTTGCTGAGATATGTTTGCCGCTTGAATGTCAGACTGACGCTGCGCTTCACGCTTCTCTATGTCCGTAACCAACTGCTGATACGGATTCATGTACTCTTCTAACGTTGCGGCATCAGCAATGGTGCCTGCCTGAAAGCCTGAGCCTAAATCCATTTCACCCGTGTATTGAGACGCTATATCTTGCGCCCGATAACCTTGGCCTAGATCTCTTGCTTGATACCCTGGGTCAAATTGGCCTGCTTGATAGCCGCTTTCTAGTGGCCCCACATCAAAGCCAGACTGGCGCTCACGGGCTTGATAACCTGGATCAAAGTCCATGCCTTGATACCCAACGTCACGCTGACCGGCATAATACCCTTGGCCTAAGAAGTCGGATTGATAGCCGCCGTCAATGTCACCCGCTTGATAACCTGAGTACTGCATCTGAGGATTAAATCCTCTAGCGATATCCATACCCATGCCCACATCTTGAAAGCCTACATTGGCAGCAATGTTTGACGCATCGGTAATCTGTTGAGGAGTACCCGCTGATGCCATCTCAGCCATGCCTTGCATGCCGTACTGTTCAAAAGGATCGAACTCAGCGATACGCTGACCAGGAAACGGCTCATAGGGGCGAGTTGATTCATATACGGTTCTACCTAGTAGCTCCCGAAAAAATGGTTCTGCATACTCAGGAAGATTTGTTTGTGTTACTACGCTCTCTTGAACGCCGCCGCCACCGCCACCTTTACTCATCGTCAAAGCTCCTTTCGTAGACCACATACGACCTAGAAAACCCGTCTTGTTCTAACCACTTCCAAAAGCCCATGCGGGCCGTGGCTTCAATGCCAGAACAATCGTTATCTTTACCCCAATCCTTGAATCTTTCTAGCATATCCCAGACCCAATCATTGAAATTGTCACCACCTAAAAACTGCACAACAACCATTCGTTTTTCTGGATACTGAATAATCTCAGTGGTGCCAACCCCGTCTATGTTGTGACTTTCATCAAAGGCAACCCACAACTGCTGATTGCCATTTAGAATAGACGCATACAAGAACTCCATGTTCCATCGACCTTGAGAACGTTTCACCGCTCGAGCCAACTGATCCCTGACATCAGGCCAAAGGCTGTTCAGGTAATTGGTGGGAACCATTGTAATGGTGTGAGTTATTTCTCTAGGCAGGTCTTTCCGAGAAACCTTTGGCTCTCTAGAGATATCTTCTATTCTGCTTGCGTCAAACTCTAATAAGCTGCTCATGCTGGCAATGCACCTCCGGCTTTAGCACCCAACGGTGCAGGTTGTTGCATGGTTCCTGTTCGATCTTGGCGAACACGATCCATCATACCCTCTAACTCTTGAACACCAGAGTTTGTATCGCCATCACCGATGCCAGAAACAACATCAGCAGGGACAATAAACTCACCAGGAGATACAGCGACAGGTTGTTGATCACCGATCATTCCTGGAACCTGATCATCCATACCTTTCCCTTCGCCTTGGATGACACCTTCTTTTTGTGAGTTTGGCACAACAGACTCAAGCACCTGAGATCTAAGCATTTGGAATGCCTCAGAACCGAACTCATCGATGAATCGGTTGATTACAACTTCAGCTTGATCTTCCGGCAATCTACCAAGCAGTGCCATAGAAACCTGCTCAATGAGTTGCATTGCAGCCGACTGATCCATTTGCCCAGTGGTGTCGCCACCTTCCTGCATGCCGTATTCGGCGCCGTAGGTAGAGGCCATCACAGCATCAAAGTAATCTTGACCGCCTCTGCCTTCTTCTTCGTATTGATCCACAATCTTTCGAGCGGCGTTACGCCTTCTTGTGGAGACAGACTCTCTGTTAAGAATATCTTCAGCAGCTTGTACGTTTGCAGGAAGAGACATGGCACCCATGCTGCCACCTCTCCCAACAGCGCCAATTCCTTGGAAAAAGGCTGGGTCTATATTGCTTAAATCAACACCGTAAGCTGGGTCTACTGTGGGAGGTGCCGCGCCATCTGATCCGTCTTCCGGCGCATCCTTAATTGGCTGTCTGAAATAGTTGATCTCAGGCTGAAAACCAGGTCTAGTCCCCACAAGCTCTTCTGGCTTGACAGTGACCGGCCCCCTAAGTCTAGACTGCCGCCCTGCTGGGGCACCAAATCCGCCAGTAATACCAACGTTTGAAAGGTCGATGTCTCTAATTTGACCACCAGAATCCATCTGAATAGGTTGTCTACCCATCATCTGTAACTCTGCGTGACGGCGCTGAAAGTCGGCTGGGTTCACAGAAGTGATTCCGCCGCCCATCATTCCGTAATCACGCCCGTATTCTTTAGAGTAATCAACGCCATAGTCAGATCCAACTTGCCGGATAGACGCATCAACAATGCTCTGAGAGTCCTGATAGTCTTGTTCCTTCTCAGCAGCCCTTCTGCCGAACATGCGATCACGCTCGTCTTGAGCAGCCATCGCAGCACGTTGACCTTCGCCTACAGCTATAGGTACTGCGGCCCCAGGAGTCAGCAGGCCTTTTCCGACAGCTTTCAAACCCTCTGTACTCGTTAGTGTATCAAGCGTTGATGCTGGGGCCGTGTTCGCTAAGTTTAACTTAGCCTGCCCCGCCTGCTCACTCAACTGCGAAAGCGCATCATTTGTAGCCGCTGTTGGGATAGCTGTTCCAGCTTTGACGGCCTGCTCAGTTGCGGCTTCAGTGCCTTTGGCTAAAGCTTGCTCAGCAGCAGTTGCCGCTTGCGTAGCCTCTGTCACGCCGCCAACAAGATCTTTAGCAGAACCCAAAGCCTTACCAATACCAAAGCCAGTCAATCCAGAAACCAAACCTTCTTTTAGATCACCTGTCACAGCCGTTGTCGCTAAGCCAGAGCCAACAGCACTTGCGACAGGAGCAGACAAACCACCAAGAAAACCTAATCCTGGAAGTGTTGCCAAACCACCAGTTATAGCGCCACCAAAGACACTACCCAGCAGTGGGGCAAGGAAAGGCAAGAAAGCCTCCGGCTGTCCTGTCATAGGGTTGGTTGTAAGCTGCCCTGTGGGCGACAGAGAGGCGATACCAGCCACTTCTATTGGGTTCATGTGAACCATCATGCTGTCGCCGTATCGGCCTTGCTGCGCCATCTGCTCAGCCATAGGCTGCATTGGGAACATGTTTGGGTTGTTCATTAGCTGGTCTCCACTCCAAAGAGGTTAAAGCTTACATTGGCGGCACTGGCGTAAACCTTAACCACATCTGTTTGAGAAAGGCACATCCCGATTACAACCGTCCTAGATGTGGTTGCCGCGAGATCTTCGTCATAAAAAATAAACTGCTTGTCATCTGCTGTTGCGCCACCTACATGGATGCTCACTCTAAAAGTGATACCAGAACCGCCTCGGTTACATATCACTAGCGAACTCACAGTGGTCTGAACTAGATCAGGTGCCGTGTATAGTGTCGTGGTGGTCGTTGCTGATACATCGACCTGACCAAGCACCTTGATAACGTCTGTCACGATGCGCCCATCAACAAGAACTGAAACCTACGCATAGCAAGCGATCCCGTCTTGTCACCTTGAGTCTTGGCTTGAATCACATCGTTTTCAATCTGATCCATAGCCTGCTCTATCGTCCTTCGAGTAATCGCTTCGTTATTGAAGTCGTACTCTGTTGGAGGCACTGGCAAAGGATTCTGTCTGGTTGCCATTAGCGTCTTCCGTCCTGTCTCATGTCAAACCTCAGATCACCCAACCGCCAGCCAAACCCAGCACCAGAGCTTTCGACACGCACTACGGCATGTCTTGCTCGAGTCCTTATGTTTGACTGAGTGGTGCTTGATGTGACAGTCGCTGTCGCTTGATTCGTTGGTGTTTCTAGCGGGAAGTTACTGCCCTTGATCGTGAAGTCAATCGAAGCTCCGCCAGTGTCACCACTAAACTTGAAGTCAGGAATAATCCGACTAATCATCATCAACCGATCACCTTCGCCAATCTCTAGATCTCCTGACTCTACAAACGCAGTCATTGGTGACCCGTCATCATCAAATCCAGTCTCTTGGTTGTACAAATAATTAGCATCTGTTGGCCCAGTGTTTACAGATGACGCAATAGGGTTTGAGGACTTCGAGTAACCCATCCAAGTGCCTCTATCCAACGTGCCAACAGCCCAAAGGTTCTCTGCGTAATTATACGATACATAGTTCGTGATTTCTGTGTCACCTGAACCTACTGGGTAAAACCATATGACCTCTGAGAAGTCGTTGTTCTCAGCAGCAAACACCTTAAACGCTTGCCCCTTGTTAAGGTTAGAAAACACATGCTCCTTTACGCTACATGGCAGTGGCTGGACTGACCCGTTGTAGACGTAGAAACCACCCGAATCCATAAAGTAAACCGATCCTCTAGCGTTAACCGCTGCGTTTGGTGAGATCATGGATATATCGGTGCTGAGCGTTGCAAACTGAAATGTAAATGGAGCACCCACAAAACGCATTGAGTGCAAGCTGACATCTGTGAACACAAGGATCTCTTGCCTTGTTTGAACCGCACCTATGATTTCGGAACCAGAGTTTATGCGTACACCGCCAGCAGTATTCGTTGCTGTTGGCGTCCAGTCGGCAGCGTTCTCTTGATCAGAGAAACGAATCAACAATGGATCAATGTTAGACGATCCAATCGGATTTGAGCCAAACGCTATAACGTGCTGATCTATATCAGAAACTAACACTTGAAGCGCAACAGTTGGCACATTAGAAGCCCCGCTCAAAGTGGTTGCGTTGATTGCTCTTGTGCTTGTGCCAGCAGACTCATCCCAGTAAAAGATGCCGCCGCCTCGAATGTTAAAGATCAGGTCTTCACCAAAACTGTCTTGGCTGAAAAGACGCAACTGACCAGAGGCGAGAATGCTACTAGAGCTACCCCAAGTGCCAGCGCCCCATGTCCCTGCGCCCCAGCCAGTGCCTTGAACAAACGCATTCAGCCCCGTGTTAATCTGGTAGGTAGCTACTGTTGAGCTACCGCCATTGCCGCTATCACTAGCGTTTGCCGTAACCGTGGCACCGCTTGTATCTTTTGCTTCGATGGTGAACGTGTTTACCGTGGGGACGGATGCGATCTGATATTCTTGATTCAAGACCGCTGCAATTACATTCCCGCCCAAAGACGCCGCATCAGAAAAGGTAACGAAGTCGTTGACCACCGCACCGTGACCATTCTCCGTAACCGTTATTGTCGAGGAACCGTTTGTTGCCGCAAAGGTAGCGTCACCCGCGCCAGCGGTCAGCCTGATAGGCGTTATATCGTTGTAGATTGTGCCCTCTGAAACATAGAACTTTAGGTTAGTCCCAACCCCAATATAGCTGAGCGATTCGAGAGAAGACCACTGATGTAGTGACCGGCACACCCCCAAAAAGCTTTGGTCAGAATACTTAGTCCAACCACCGATCTTTTCGACTCGGCCCTGCCTAAACCTAATCTTGTCAGAGTCAAACCAGCCGGCGTCGGCGGTGTACTCGGTGCCTTCCTTATTAACGCCTGGGGCGAACTGTACTTTCGCCAGCGTCATTTAGTATCGACCAGCCAACGAAGCTAACCCAACTGGGCCGCCAGTTGCCTTACCAACACCCATTGCCGGCCTAATGTTTGGCCTCCCAGAGGCGGGCATAGACGTGCCACCCATACCGCCGCCCTTACTAACACCGCTCGAAAGACTTTTAGATGCGATGTTATTTTGCCCTCCTACAGGAACAGTACTTGCCCCGCCTTTAGAGCCAGCTTTCCCAGGAGAGCGGGTTGGATCTACACCTTGTGCTGCGCGTTGCGCCTGCATCATTGCAAATCTTGCGTCCAGTTCATCTCGCGTTTGCGGCGCGGGCAAGCCACTCGCAGACATACCGCCCATACCGCCACTTCTTCCCATGTCGGACTTTATCTCTGGAAGACGATTAACGTTCATTTCAGCGGGTGCAGCGGCATCTCTCCTAGCGGTAAAGGGTGAGAAATATCGTATATCCTCATTGTTGAATATCTCACTATAGTCTGGAATCTGTGTCACGGGGTCTGCCTCTGGTACAGGGGCTTGTTGATTTGCCTCTTGCTCCAAGCGATCTTTTTCTGCTTGAGCGGCATCGGCAGCTTCTTGTGCTATTCGATCTCTTTCTGCTTGAGCAGCAGCTTCAGCAGCGGCTCTGGCAGCAGCATCTTTTTCAACCTGATTCTGAGTAAAGAATCCTGTGGCAGGATCAATTTCTACCTGCCTTATTGCAGGTTGGTTAGCCAAGAACCCAGCCAAACCTGATGGCCCTCGCATACCACCGTATTGATTTGGTGGTGGATTGTACGGATTTCTCGGTCTAGGAAGAGGAGCTAGAAATCTGTTTGAAGGGCTAGGCATATATGGCCCAGGATATCTGCTTGGGGGAGGACGGCGAAAAGGAGGAATGCCAATAGGGGAATCACCTCTATAAGGGAGAATTCCGCTTGAGCCTCCTCTGCCACCAAAGCGAGGGTTGAATACAGGCTGTGGCCCACCCCGACCATAGGTGTTGGCACCCGCCATAAACCCACTTGAACCTCCTCTGCCACCGAATCGAGGCGGCGTTGGCTGTCTAGGCGCAGAAAAAATGTTTGTGTAACCTCTTGGAGGAATCTGCCGTTGACTACCAAAGGGGGATGGGCCTCGATAAGAGTTATCACCTATCATCATTTGATTAGAAGGAATAACGTTTCCACCGCCTTTAGATCCGGCTGTTCCTGGTGTGCCTCTAGCCATTATATATATTCTCCAGATCTAATCATTTCAGTAACACGGATGGCTCTTGTGCCAACTTGCTTCGCCCATTTGCTATCTAAAAACTCATCTGCCGCAACATCAAACTGCTCACGGCTCATTGCGGTCAATGCGTTAACAAAGCCTCGCAACTTGGTCAGACCAAGATTAAAACAGATGTCTATCATCGCGTCTTGCCTTGCTTCGTTTATGCCATTAAACCAAAAGTAATTGTCAGCCAGTTCTTCTTTCACTCGCGCTATGTCATTCGCCAGCAAGTATTCAATCTCATCGTCTGACAAACCAATGCCTGACTCTGAGATATTCCTGCCTACACCTATGGTTTCGTAGCCAGCGGAACACAAATAAACCTTGGACTTGACGCCTTCATGGCGTTTGATCATTTCAGCAAGCTTACTCATTACTTACCAACACCTTTAACGCGCTCAAATGATCTAGCGCCGCCCAACCCCAACATACCAAGAAGAAGCGGCATCATCACGCCAGCATCGGCTTGAGGAATGATTAAGCCAAACCCTGCTGCGATAGGGCTGATGAGGAAGTTCACCATAAGGCCCAGCACGCATGTATAGCCCGCTAACGGGCGCCAGGACGATTGGAACCAATTGCCCTTTGCGTCGAGCTTCAAAACTTCTATCTGCTCAAGAGCAATCTGCTGGGCGTGACGCTCCGACATGGTGGAGATTTCGTGGGCCAAGGCATTCTTCTGATCCTTGTCCTCAATGAACTTATCCAGTAACCCTGTTACCGGGCCGACCAGTGATGCAACAATGCTCATAATCTGTCCCTTATTCGCTATTCTTCTGGGTAGTTACGCCCAAACCCAAACCTTTTTTCCGCCCCAATACTCTATCGCATGACCTTCATCGATAAGAATCTGGCATATGCTGGTGCCCTCAGAAGTCCTTGGGACACCCAAAATACGCCCGTACTTGCCTTTGCCTAAGGACTCTATTTGTATCTCGCCAGAACAAAGCTCTACAAGCCGTGCTTTAGCCGCCAGCCCTAAGACCTTCTCAGCCTTGTTTCTGGTGCGGGACTCAGGCGCGTCAATGCCTGCGAGCCGAACGCGCTGCTTCTTGAGCCACACGTCAAACCCCAGATCAATATCTACGTCTATGGTATCGCCATCAACAACACGAACTAATACAGCTTTGTAGTGATACACCCTACCTTCCCCGAGTCGTAATTATTTTTTGTTCGACCACGCTTGAGCGCCAAAGAACGCTGCCAGTATACCCGCAACAGACACAAAATAGACTGCTGCCATATCACCTAAGATCTTTGCCGCTTGAGACAGCCCGAAAAGCTCCGATGCGACCACCAGCGACGGGTAAAGAAGCATTCCCCACAGCGCAAACCAACTCATGGCGCGTTGTGCATCCGCACGTTCATGGTGAAGTCGTAGCTCTAACAACTCTTTGCTAGTTTCTATTTCTTCATCAGAAACCACGCCGTCGCCATCGGCATCGTATTCAGCGTACTCACTACCTTCTTGTAATTTTTTAGCTGCCATATCAGTCCCATGTTTTTGTATTTGCTGCAACTCGCTTTGGGATGCAGTACGCGGTTATGTTTTCTTGCATCTGATAGCGGTTGTTTATCTTAGTTTTGCCTGTGCTGACATAATAGGCAAACGTGTTACACCGCGTGATGTCGCGAAAGTAAAACTGATCATCTATAGGCTCCCCGTTCACAACCACGACAAGCAAAAAGGCCATCATCGTGTTAAC
>Ga0181396_1000343_pt1 | contig 10596 bp, 19 predicted proteins | sample 19SPOviralmetaG_FD_130125 | JGI IMG/M metagenome (GOLD analysis project Ga0181396, IMG submission 130125) | Marine viral communities from the oligotrophic San Pedro Time Series (SPOT) site, San Pedro Channel, CA, USA - 19 SPOT_SRF_2011-01-11 | ecosystem: Environmental > Aquatic > Marine > Strait...
CATCTTATATCGAGTGACATATTTTACCACATTGCCCTCAAGAAAACTCATGTTCTTTGAGGTAATATAATCAATACATTCTATACCCTGTGTGTAGTGCTCTGGGTTGATGTTGTCTGGTATTCTGTGCTCATTCCAGTCAACCTTAAATTCATTAGTGCGTTTCATTCCAGCTCCTCCCTATTTTATACTCCCCAGTTATTGGACAGTTTAATTTATAATAATCTGTTGTCTCTTTCATAGCATCTACAATAAGCATACCAATGTAGTCTGCATCATTTGGATTACATTCAATCTGAATCTCATCATGTATGACACCAATCTGTTTATACTTTAGGCCCTCATATTGTGCAAGACCATGAAAAATATCCCAAGCTCTCTTAGCTATGATGGCACCAGCACTCTGGAGTAGGAAGTTAAGGGATGCATGCTCACTCCTAACCCTAACTTTCCTACCATCCAAAGCATTTAGGTATCCTTTATCGGATGCCTTGCTTACCCGCTGTCTTAGTTTCTTTAATGCTGGCGTGTTATTTAAAAAGTTTTCTTTAAGTCTCTTGCCCTCTGCTATACCACCACCTGCAATACTGCCTATCTTCTTGTCACCTGCACCATAAAGAAATGCATAAATAAATGTCTTAGCCTTATCCCTTGTATCCAGACCAGCTGACTTTTGATTGGCTGTATGTATATCACCAGTTAATATTTCTTTTGTGTAATTCTTATCATTCATATAGTGTGCAAGACATCTTAGCTCCAGCCCAGATAAGTCAGCACCTACAAGTACCTTGTCCTCTGGTACAGTAAATAATGCTCTCATTTCTGGGCCATATTCTTTACCACTGGCTGTAACCTGCTGTAAATTTGGATTACTACTAGACATCCGGTGTGTGACAGTGCCCATAGTATGAACTCGACTGTGTATTCTACCAGTTCTTTCATCTAGAGCATCCAACCATCCTTTAATCTGGCCCTGTCTTTTCTGTAGCATTAAGTATCTAGCTATCAGCTGTGCCTCTGGAATGTCCACATCCTTAAGTGTAGACTCATCCACCTTAGGCTTACCAGTCTCTGTAAATATACTAGGCTTCCAACCATAATGCATAAGATGCCTGCCTACCTGTTGCCTGCTACCTAAATTTAATTCTGGATAAGTCCAGTACCCATAGTCTTCATCATCATTAGTATAACAACCAAGGTCTACCTCATCTTGATAATACTTTGTCCTTGTATTATCTGCTTTAAATCTATTATCTACTGGTTTTTTACTAACCCATACAGGCAGGGGTGCAAAAGTCTTGTGTACTTCCTGCTCTGCTTTTCTTAGGTCATCATTAACTCGTTGTTGCAAATGCATAGCACCATGCTCATCAAATAGCCACCCATTTTTCTCTTGTACTGAGCATTGCCTTTTAATAGAATACTCTAAATCAATAGCATCCTCACTTAATCCTTTCTGCATCAGCAAGCGATACAATTGAGAAGTTATTTTTACATCCTGTATGCAATAGGCAACCATATCATCACTTAGTTTTGTCCAGTCATCATGGTCCCCTTTAGGATAGCCTAGGTACTCACCCCAGCTAGCTAATGAATGACCGCCCTCTCTTCTTGGGTTGTCCAACTGACTTAACAAAAGAGTATCATGTATAAAGACATCCTTAAAGTCTATGCCCCAGACTTCTTCCAACACAGGTACATCAAAAGCTATTCCATTATGGAAAACTAGGGTATGGCATATACTCCTATCCTCCAGCCATTCCTTAAACTCCTCAGACTTGTAGAATACTGTTGTTTCTTGAGAGTATGTATCCTGCACACACACGCACCAGATTATAGTAGCCTCAATACCATCAGTCTCTATGTCACAACTAAAAGTCTGAGGCATCCGACCCTCCCATATCTGGATTGATTCCTTTCTCTAGCCTAGCTTTTTCTGGGTTAAAGTATGCCCATCCAGCTTCACCAGTCTGACCCGTTCTTCTTAACTTAGGTACCCTTATCCTTGTTGAGTTCTTTGTGTACTCATCCTCAGCCAGTTTATCCCTAGAAAATAATATATTTGTATGGCAGGCCTGTGGTATTGCTCCACTGCCTTTCACATCATACTCACTAATCTTGTGAGGATGAGAGCCATCATCTGGCTTTCTTGTATGCGTACTAAGTATGACTGCACATTTAGTCTCTTTGCATAGCTTAATAAATCTGTCCATAACCTCTTCGATATTCTCGTTGCTTAAGTTCTTGATTGCAGTATGCAATGGGTCCACCAATATAATACCACAGTTCAATCCCTTTACAAAGTATCTTATCTTAGAAAACATTTCATCAATATCAATACTACCACCACCATCATTATGTAGTTGTATCTTTGAGCCGAAGCCAATATCTATAGCAGACTCCATAATGACATCCACATTTAAATCTGTTGGCTTGACCAGTTGTAAATTCTCTGCAGTATGTACACTAACAACCTTTCTAATTGTCTCATCTATATTATCCTCTACCATGAAACATCCAATCCTTTCATTGGTTTTTGTGGCAAAGTGATAAATTAATTCATTAAGTATAGTAGTCTTACCAATACTAGTATGTGCCACAATAGATACTAACTCACCTTTAGCTATACCTCCACGCATCATCTCATTTAGATTGCCAAATGAATCTGGAAGTGGTACCAATTCTGTATTCTTATAATCCAGTAACGCCTCTCTCATCTCTTCGATAGTAGCTACACCACTGACTGTATATTCCTTAGCGTCATTCCACCACTCATCATAGAATGCTTTACTATCCCCATTGGCTAAGTAATCACTTGCATCCTTATGTTTGGCTAATGTTAATACCTTGCATTTGTTTGGACCGAGTATAGGTGCCACCTGCTTAGCTGAATCTCTGCCTGCCTCATCATCATCAAAGCATATGACCACAGTCTCAAAAGAATCTATCCACTCTAAATTATTTTTTATATTTGATACAGAATTAGCACCATTATTAATAGAGACAACAGGCCACCTGCTACCAAACATCTCATAGGCCGAGCAACAATCCAATTCACCCTCTACAATGGTGAGAAATTTTCCTCCTGCTTTAAATAAATTCTGACCAAATAACATATTAGTATTACTAGTATCACCCCATCCTCGGAATGCTTTATTCTCTACGGTCCTAGTCTTAATACCTACCATATCACCTCTTTGATTGTGATAAGGATAGTGGTGTTTAATAATATCACCCTTGCTATTCTTCTCACACTTCACCTTATACTTCTCTAAGGTCTCGGCCCTTAGCTTTCTATCTGGAAGAGAATAGTAATCCCCTCTGTAGTGTTTCATCCAGCTAGAATCTTTTATTTGTATTGGTTTGTTAGTATGCGTTACATGACCATGTGTGCCACAAGCATAACAATGAGTTTGGCCATCATCATAGACAGCAAGGTTATCACCTTTTGTGTCTTTTCCCATCTTTGCACAGTCTGGGCACTGCTCCTTTCGGATTAATTTATTATCCATTTTGCTCCCTTACTTTAAATTAAAAGGGCTACCATGATAGTAGCCCTAGACTTTATGACCAGTTAGAACTCGCTTTGGTCATACTCCTCCACACCCTCAGCCTTTTCATCCACTCGGATTCTCTCTAGGTATGTGTAAGCATCATAAGGTGCTTTACCTTTCTTGACTAGCATTGTAACCTTATCCCCAAATAAAGATACATGAGAGGCATCAACTTCCTCCTTTTCAGCATTATAAACCTTAGGCTGGCCAAAGTCTATCTTACGCTTAGAAGTAATCTGTGTCTTACCCTCATAGTCATTAGTCTTAAGACCGTTCTTCTCTGCTAGTTTCTTACCATCCTTATCTAAGGCAATTGTAAGTGTGTACTTACTCGTACCCATAAAGACATCCGGTGTAGTTAATTTATTGAAAACAACTTCACCCGTTAGTGGTAACATCTCACTCATATTTAACTCCTTTATAGTTAACATTCTGCCCAAAGGCTGGGCTACCTAGTAGTTAATACTACTAAAAGTGCATTAAGAAAAATGGAAGTAAAAACTTAACGCACTCTTAGTAATACTAAGAATCTATGTATGAATTACTAGTAGTATATATATACTTAACAACTTCATAGTAACCATACATAGATATATTGTACCAACTATTTTATGTTATGCAATTTTATTTTATTAAATTCTGGCTTAAATTTATGCCAAGTTCCATCCAAACAGGGAGGTATGTTTTCCATAATAAACTTAGTTACATCAGTAGTAAAACATCCCTCTTGTTCGTTTGGTTTATAATAACATTTATTACAATGATACATCCTATTTACCTCCCTATGTAATTAAAATTGTGGGTCATGTTCTTGTCCTTTGTCAAAAAGTTCTTGGTAGTAATCTGCCCTAGCTTTGTAGAAGTTATAATCTTTTATATTTTCTTCAAAGTCTGCATCATATTGTAGATTTCTGTACTTCTTAAGCATTACTGCTACATCTACCAGCTCATGTTCCACTTCCCAATTTCTTCCAGTCATACTATTGATATCAGTCATTCTTATCCAGCCATTCTTTCATATCTTTCTCAAACTCTGGCGTAGTCATTACATGGTGGGCGTATGCCATAGCATTATTCCAACTATCCTCAAAGTCTGTGCCAAAGGCCAGTTCATCCTTATTTTCATAGGTGTAAGGTACACCATTTATATCTCTCTTAATCATTATCTCTACTCCTCACTTTTATTATCATATCTTGTAGTTTTTGAGATTGTTTATCGTCTTCCCACTGGGTATTTATATTTAATAGGAAGTCTTCAAACTCATCTACAATCTCGCTTAAAGCGTCATTTTCTTTTTTTAAGGTCCTGTTAATCCTTAGGGCCTCATCATTGAAATGTTTATTATTATTTGGATTTGGCATAATCCTCCTTTATTTTCTTAAGTGTTTCTTCTGGTATAGACTCTTGTCCCATTAACATTTGTAATGTTATACCATATTCCATGAAAAACTCAATATCTGAGCCATCATAAACATTCATTCCTATTTCTCTAAGTGTTTGCATTGCATCCATCATTTTCCTCCATTCAATCGTTTATCCATCAAATCCCACTCAACATCCTCTCGACTGGGCTGACCTGTTGACAGGGCCTTATCAACTGTCTCTTTTAAATCAACTTCAAGGACCCTAAGTTGTTCTATTTTATCAGTTATTTCTTTATGCAGGGCTTTCTTTACTTTATTTTTTCTTATAATATCCTGCTCAAGTTTACCTAACCATCCAAATCCATTCATTTTTCTACCTCCATATTTAGTATATTATTATTTTTACGCCACTCTTGACGCATTTTTTCACGATAGGCTAGCAAAGACCTAACATCCTTTTTAGTCATCACAAGCCCATTTCTATCATGTGGAGGGCCAGCAAGAGTGTGTAACATGCCATCCATCCAACTAGCTTTCAATTGTATCCCTGCAACAACCTCATCTGGCTCATTTTCCCATTCCTTTGTTGAAGTCTGCAGTTGCCTACCTCCATGCCCCATCTCGGCCCATATGTAATCTGGTTGGGCAGAACGCTGGAGCCTGCTATAAGCACCTACATAGCTAAGCCCAGTTGCCTCCATAATTCTAGCAATAGTAACAATAGACCTATCAGCTAAAACATATTCCTTATGTAAATTCTTAGGCATTATTATCCTCAACATGTTTAGTTATAAGTTTAACTGCTGGTGAGATAACTTCTACACTTTCCCAGCCTACGGTGTATCCATATTTCATTGCATACTCTCTAGCATCCATTTCATCATAGAATCGACCCATTTTACTACCAAAACCATCAGTAGCAAACCACATAATATTTTCTTTAATCATTTTTTACCTCCTTACCATTTGAAATTAGTGTCACACCATCCTTTGTATGGAAATCAATTTTACCCCCATATCCATAATGAATGTGCTCATCATGTAACTTAAGTTCCCAATTATGATTGGCAAGAGACTCTATCAAGTCTTTTATTTGGTCAATCCTCTCTTGGGTACCATTAATATCACGCCAGTTAGACATCCCACTTAATTGTGCGTTGTCAATCCACCTTTTAGCATATTCTTTTCTGGTAAGTTGAATATCCTTACCGGTCCAGTTCTCAAAAGTTTGTGTTGTTATATTATCTATAGTTTTCATTGTGTCTTTTGCAAATTTACTCATTATCTAACCTCCTTAATAAAATATTATTTTCTATATCACTTGTATTCACATGCCCAATTTCTTTCAGTTTAACTAATATTTGTCTCATAGTCTCATCTGATTGAGAGGGTACACAATATAATTTATATACTAAATCAATCACTGGTCTGTATTTAGCATAGACCCTTTCTTCTGCATTTTCAATTGCTTTTGTTATAGTATCATTCATCGGAGTCATCCTCCTCAATTTGTACAATTTCAGCCCACTCACCACAATGTGAGCAAAGCCCTATCCCATCTGTATTGGGAGTATATACTGGGGAATCACAGCAATTGCTCCATCCCTCTATTACTAAGTTTTCTGTAAACATTTTTCTAAACGACATTTTTACCTCCTTGGTATTATTATTTAATTTCTGGTAAGAATTTTAGCATGAATCTATAAATCTTGTCAACCCCTAAAATGGAAATAAATTGAAAATAAATGGGAAATCCTGGCCCAGCTTGGATAACTGGGCTCGAAATCTTCGATTCTAGGGACTTTTATTGGTTGGGTAATACCTAGGCCTTGGGTAAAATGGCCTCTATGTGATAATTACTAACCTGCTGGCCTGTAGTCAATTTCTTATTGGCTATGTTTCCTGCTACATAATGGCACCAACTATCCCACCAGTAAGCGGTCCCTTTTTGTTGGGTCTGGGATACATAGGCTCTAATCTTTCGCATTTTGGACTCATGCTTTAAGGTTTTAGGTAATGATACTTGCGATTGTTTCCAGCCTAGGCGTTTGAGGTTATGACTATCAATACAGGAAACATCAAAACCTAGTAGCTGTAATACAAATGCAGATTTAACCATTCCAAGGTTTGGCGTATCGTAAACATAAAGCAGGGCTTTTGAGATGTTTTCTACATCATCAAGGCCTTGGCTTACATATTGAGTTAATCTCTCAAATATGGCCTGTTTATGAGCCTCTACATACTCAAAGCCTGCACGCTTTAAGCCATAATTTAAATGCCTACATTCTGGGCCCTGCTGGTCTACCTCAAACATTTTATCTGCTAGGCCTTGAGTTGGTTGCTGGATTGATAGCAATACAAAAGTAAAACCCCTTACCATATTGTCTGGGCTGGCCAGCAAAAAATCTGCGATTATTTTATTGTCTTTTTTATACATATTTTATCCTGTAGTTTTGTTACCTAAAAAGCCCCAATTAAGGGGCTTAGTAGGGCTGGCCTAGGGCCTAGTAAATATTACCGCTCCTTTGTAGGTATTCCTCCTCTCTTTGCTCAATTCTTCCATGATTTCTATGCCTCAAAAGAGAGTCCCAATTATCCATTGCCTTTTCATGGGTTTTTCTATTGTAGGCGGTAGCTGTTGAGAATGTCATAAGCTCCCCAGTTTCTGTATCAGCAGAACCTAAAAGCTCCAGCACATCTGCAAGGGTCTTGGCTTTGTAAGGGTAAGAATACATATGCCCAGTATAAAGGAATTCCCAGCATTCACCATTTGGAGCGTCAATATAGCCGAATTCGGTTTCCATTTCGCAGGTCTCATGCTCATCATTAAAGCCTAATTCACCAATGACCCAATACTCATCAAATTTCATGATTCCGTAGGCCCAGCCCTCATTAGTTTTGTAGTAGTATGTTGTGGGCTTGTGCCAGCTACCAGTCCTATAATCAACCTTGACTAGAACCTCGCTTGGTCCCTCGCCATTTTCAATTATCTTTTCTTCATAATACTTTCCAGCAAAGATTACTTGATTCCAACCGCCTATATTTTTAAGTGTTATATTTTCCATTTTATATCCTTATATGTCGCTTGGCTCTTGAGGGGGCCAAACTTGCCCTTTTGGTACCTAAAAAGCCCCTTGGTAGGGGCTTGGTAGGATAAGCAGGTTTAAGGCTTAATTTGGGTATAGGTTACGCTCCCAGCTATGCTCACCGTATAGTATGCCATCAGCTAGGTCATCTAGTATTTCACTAATACTATCATCAGTAAAGCCACCACATGACATCTCATCATATTCATCATGCTCTTCTTGCTCAACTATATTGAATGATAGTTTGGGCCTGTAGTCCTCGGTCATATACACATTTACAAGGCATGTAAGTTTATCTCTAACTGGCATATTCCTCTCGTTTGACCTAAGGGCTATATAAGCCACTTTAAATGGCTTGGCAGGCTTGGTATCCATTAACTTATTTAATACCGTAGGTTGTAATAAATGGTCATGTGTATGGTCCTCAAATGACATCATATCTAATGTTACTATTGTATCGTTTATCATTGTTTTCATTTTATTTCCTTATGTTATTAATCTAAATATCCGAATGCATTCTGGACCCATTCTTTACGGTCAATCTTGAACTGGGCTTTAATTTCTGCTAATGCTTTGGCCTCATTGCCATCAACTATAAGTGCGGAATAGTTCTGCTCTTCATAGTGTTTGGCCTCATTGAACTTAGCGTATGGTATCAGTCTTAGATTGTCACCATCATTATTCTCAATGCTTATATACTCTAGGTATTGTCTTGTATCTGTCTTCATTTTGTGTGCCTCCTTGGCAAGTGCTGGTCAATTCCAGTACCCGTAGTATGACAGCATAAATTTGATATGTCAACAACTTTGGATAATAAAACTTTGAGAGGCTGGGATATTATGTCAAGGAATATAAGAAAACCATGAATCCATCCCAACTAGAAAAACTATCCATCCCATCCCAGCTACTGGCACAGATTTCCATCCTATCTGGTCCAGACTACGCCATCCATCCCAGAGAGTCCATCCTATCCCATAATCCATGTATATGCGTGGGCGGAAAGCATGGAAAGTGCGAGGGGTACCCACCCTTCTGAGAAAATTTCTCCATCGGGCAAAGGGACCTCCATGTAAAATTCTTATTTTTTCAATGTAGTACCTTGCATAACCAACTATTTTCGGCACTATGCAGAATTACTTAGTTATTATCTGGTATAATAATACCTAGAATGAGCCCTAAAGAATAATACTAATAGTATATATATACTGGTAAGAGAAAACTTTGTAAGAATTCTAGGAATGAAGGGATAACTAATTTAAATTTATGGTATAATAATAGTATATGGCAAATAAAGGTGAAATCTCTATAGACTCAGAAGACGAGATAAGAGAAATAGAGAAAGAATTAGAGGAAGAGTTGAGATATGCAGTAGCATCTGCAAAGGGTGTAGTCCCAGCTGATGCTGTAATTAAGATTGAGCGTAAGAAAGGTAGACCAACTGGTGGACTTAGTGCAGAATCTAAGAAAGCTGGTGGTAAAAAGTCTAGAATTAAGCGTGGACAAACTTATAAACCTACAGATGATGACTATTCTAAGGTAGAAGAGATGGTTACTATAGGATTAGACCAGCATACTATTTCTAAGGTTATGGGTATTAGTAATGCTACTCTAACTAAATATTATTCTCATAATTTACTAGTAGGTAAAGAGAAGCGTACCGCAAGAGTTGCCGGTGTTGCTTACGAGATGGCGGTCAGTGGGGAATCTCCTAGCATGACTACCTTTTGGTTAAAGACACAGGCCGGATGGTCTCCGAAACACCATGTTGTTGTAGAAGATAGACAGTTTGATATACAGTGGGCCAACGATGAGGCTGATATTGCAGACGCTAACCAAATGTTAAGGAATAAAGATAGTAAGGTACACTAAACTTTATGCAAGAGGAGAGAAAACCTATAGTAATACCCTATACACCTAGGGAATTACAAAGACATTTACACACAACTTTAGATAGATTTAATGTTGTAGTATGTCATAGAAGGTTTGGCAAAACTGTATTTGCTATTAATCAGTTAATAAAAAGTTCTGTAGAAGATATACAAGCTGGTAAGAGACAACCTAGATATGCATACATAGCACCACTATTTAAGCAAGCTAAGACAGTTGCTTGGGATGAATTAAAAAGGCTATGTGCTGTATTTCCTGATATTAAGTTTAATGAGGCAGAACTAAGAGCCGACTTTATGGGAGCTAGGATACAGCTCTACGGGGCAGACAATTACGACACTCTAAGGGGAATTTATTTAGATGGGGTCGTGCTTGATGAGTACGCTCAGATGAACCCTAAGATGTTCTCTGAAGTTATAAGGCCAGCACTATCAGATAGGAAAGGGTATGCCATATTTATTGGTACACCTAAAGGGAAAAACGAATTTTATGATTTATACCACTCTGCCCCAGAGAAGAAGGGATGGGCCAGATTCTTATACAAGGCGAGTGAAACAGGGATACTAGATGATGAAGAGCTTGAACTTGCGAAACAGGATATGGCAGAGACTGAATTTGAACAAGAATACGAGTGTTCTTGGTCTGCTGCACTTAGAGGTGCGTATTATGCTAAAGAGATTGAAACTGCTTATGAAGAAGACCGA
>Ga0181396_1000350_pt1 | contig 10526 bp, 6 predicted proteins | sample 19SPOviralmetaG_FD_130125 | JGI IMG/M metagenome (GOLD analysis project Ga0181396, IMG submission 130125) | Marine viral communities from the oligotrophic San Pedro Time Series (SPOT) site, San Pedro Channel, CA, USA - 19 SPOT_SRF_2011-01-11 | ecosystem: Environmental > Aquatic > Marine > Strait...
AAATATGAGATTTGCCGATGGGAATAAATTTAATTATAGCCCTAATGTATTATTAAGAGGTTTAGACAACCTTTATATTGAATTCGATAAAGCTTAATTAGTTTCAATTATTTCATAGTCTAACATTTTTTTTTCTATTTGTAATTTAAGATTTACTTTCTTCTTTTCACTTATAAATCTTTTTTGAACTAAATTTCTTACCTCAGCAAAAGTTTTTTGTTTAGCTTTTGATATTGAAGAAATTTTTAGTATATGAAGGCCATAAGGTGATTTAATTGAGCCCTGCCATTTCTCGCTAGCAGAAAGAGAAAAAATTATTTGAGCAGTTTCTTCCCCAAAATGCCCTATTATAAAAGATTTACTCCTTTGGGCATAATTTTTCTGATATGGGAAAATTGAAATCTTATTTAATAAATTAGCATTAAAAAAATCTTGATTTTGCGACTTTGTATAATAATCTATATCGTCAATTATATTATCATCGTCCTTGCGAAAGAAAATATGTGAAAAAGTAATTTTTTCATCCTCAATATACAAAAAATTATTTTTATTATAGAAGGACAATAAATCTTCTTCGGAAACCTCTTCCTCAGGTAAATTATTAACAAGAGATTGCTCTCCAAGCTGTGCTAAACGACTTGAAATGACAGGATCAACTTTATCTAAACCCCAACTTAAGGCCTCTCTCTTTAAAACTTCCCTTTTTATATAATCCTTTTTAATTAATAAGACTTGAGCCTCTGTAAGATCTTCATATTTTATAAAAACTGGCTCTTCAAGATTTCTGTTAGCTAAGTAAAAAAATTTTAATGAACTATCATTGACAATAATTGAATTATCATTCAAATCTTTTTTACTCAAAAGCCCAAAAAAAATAACTATAATACCTAAGATAATTCCAAAAATTATATAAATTCTTTTTGTCATAACTAGCTATCTTGTCTTTACAATATTTAAAAGAGTTCGGGCAATCTAATTAAAAGGTTACTCGGGGCTATACCAAATGGGTGATGTGTATGCCCTCTCCTGCTGAGAGCTAGGAATAAATTCAGGTAATTTATTACCAAAAATCACACTATCATATGTTGTCCAGCGAGGTGTTGGTATCTCGATAACCCTTACATAATAAAAGGATTGTTCCTTTGGATTAAAATCTGGATCACTCCAAAAAGACACAAATTGAGCCTCACCGATACTATTTTTATATGTTGCAGTTTCAACATCAACAGTATTCGACCCAGCGTCTGAGGAAAGGTCCACGTCATAAACTTTTTCAGAAGAAGATCCGTCTTTGTTTGTCCATCCTTTTACTACTTGAACCCTTTCTAGGTTAGCACCATTAGGATCCTTAGCAGCCATAATTATGAAATTTGGAGACTTATTTCTTCCTCGTAACGGAAGATCAGAACCCATTGGAACTCCCTTATTGTATCCTAAATCAACAAAATTCGGATCAAAAGAATCTGTTTCAGAAAATTTCCATCCTCCAAAAAAACGAACAGCTATTCTTGGTCCAGTTGTTGCATAGGTTTCTTTTCGTTTAAAAGCATTAAAAATTTCTTCTCGAGTATTATCCCTTGCCCAAACACCAGCATACCCAGATGCTGTAATTTGCCAATTCTTCCAAAGATCACCTGAAGGTATATCTTCTCCATCAGCAATATTGACAGGCCGCCCACATCCAGCCATGCAACTATCAACACGGCCAGGCCCTGGTTCTGAGTCTAAGAATTTACCAAAGAAGTTATCCTCCTCAGATGCTGCTAAAGCAGTGTGATTATCGGTACTTCCTATGAGGCCAAACTTATATGGATTTACTCCAATCTTCTTTTCTATTTCCAATCCTCTTCTAAGACCAGAACGAACGTAACTACCTTTATACCTATATTTTTCTTTTTCTTTATATTTATAACACTTATAGTTCAATGGATCTTTACAATCTCCTGTAGTACTTATTCTAATTAATCTTTTTGTCTGACTTCTTCCAATATTTCCTTCCCATGTTTCATAATCTGCAAATTGATCATCAGGGGATAAGGCAGGGTGTGTTTCACTATCACCTTTAACTTGTGTAGCCTCTACTAATGGTTCCCATCTATTACGCATATTGGCATAAGCACTATCTATAGGCTCACCATAGGAATTTTCTGAAGGAAACATTCTTCCTCCACTTATGTTACTATTATGAGAAATTGATATAGCTTCTCCCCCAGTAGAAGAATTATATTCTTTAAGAAAATTCCATAGATCCTCTGGTTTACGGCTATCAATTGCAGAGAAGGGAATAATTTTTTGTGCTAATTTTGCATCATCTTTAAAAACTACGACTCTATGTAGGTTATCTCCGGTTGGAGCAGGTGTCCATTCATAACCAATAAGCGCAGTAAAAATCCCAGGCTGATTAAATTTATCAACATTTTCGGTTATTTCTTTCCAAATAGGGATGTAATCTTCTTTTGAAAATGTATCCTCTAATCTACCATCTAAACCATCAACAAATTCGGTAAATAAATTAGGATCATTTTCATCCATATATTTTCTCCACCTTTTACCAAGAGGTGTTTTTAAAATTTCAGGATCTCTATTTTCAATTCTTTTAAACATACCAAGAAATGTTGCATGATCGGAAACCATTAAAAAATCTAAAGGAACCCTTAATTTTGCTCTAACTCCTTTCTCAGAAATTACTTCCTCGCCTCGAGCAAATCTAAAAGCATCACTGGGTGTTAAATTTGAGTTACCAATTGTATAGGCATCAGCAGATTGATTGGAATGTAAGTGAGTATCACCCCATAAAAGTTTGCGAGGGTAGTCTTTATCTACTCCAGTAGAATATTCAACAGCATTTCCAAAAACTGGAAATATCATGAGAAAAGAAAGGAAAAGAAAAAATTTTTTACAATTAAACAAAACAGACCCCCTAAATTTTATCCAATAATATTACATTTTTTTAAACAAAAAAAAAGCGACCATTTAATATAGTCGCTTTAATTATTTTAACTTGGTTTTCTTAAAAAGAGGCAGAGAATTCGATACCATAGCTAGTACCTTCATTCCACCAACCTCTTGCAGTTAACGGATCAATAGTTGACCATCTTTGCTCTCTTTCATCAGTTAAGTTTCTGCCATAAATTGATATAGTATACTCATCCATAGAAAAACTAATTGTGGCGCTCAAATCCTCGAGCGTATCAAGTGTTCCAAGTGAATTGTTAGAAGCATCTGACTCTACTGAATCTCTAAACCTATATGATAATCTTGTTTTCAACTCGCCATTTCCCAAAGGTGTTACATATGATGTTGTTGCACCATATGTACTATCAGGGGTATTGCGAGGTGTTAAGCCAGAGTTATCAGTAACTATTTGGTCACCAGTTAAATCAGCAAAATAATCAGCATACTCAGTATCCATAAAGCCGGCATTAACCATAATATCCCAAGACTCAGAAATCTGATAAACAAGTTCAAGCTCAAGCCCTGTCATATCTAAAGATGATGCATTACGAACAACGGTTGCAACATTAGATAAATCAACAGGTATTAAAATGGATTCTTGTTTATCTTCGTATTTCGCTTCGAAAATCGAACCATTAAAAATCATTCTTCCATCCATTAATGTTGATTTCCAACCAAGCTCTATATTCTTAAGATATTCTGGCTCATAAGATGGGTCGATATTAAAGTTTGCCTGACGTCCAAAGAATCCTCCACTCTTAAAACCTTCGCTATATGAGGCATAAAACATAAGATCATCATTTGGTTGATATCTAACACCAATTTTGGAGTTGTTTCATCCCATTTTCCTTGATAAGGCCTAGGATTAAATAATGGTGGAATGGTATTGGGGATTATATCGCCATCAGGACTTTGGGGATCCCAAGGCATCCCTCTATCACCACCAATAAAGTCTTTCTCCTCTTCAGTCCAACGGAATCCAGCAGTCAAAGTCAATTTATCATTTATATGCCAGTCACCTGAAAAGAATATAGCAATAGATTCTGTTACTTGTGATTGTCCATTAGAATTAAGTGTTGTAGGTGTATATCCAGGATAAGGAAGACCTAATTGCGAAAGTCTATAATGTAAATCTCCAACATCCCACCTCTGAGTATAGTCTACTTCCCAATCATATATACCAGCGACAAATTCAAATTTATCAGAAAACTGTGATGTAATTCTAAATTCGTTACTTTTTTGATGCCAATCATTATAATAATTCATTCTCAATAGACGAGCTGGAGAGCCATCAAAATCCTGCATATTTTGCTCGTCCATATCCCTATCAGTTGAGATAAATGTATAAAGAAAATTCTCAGTATCATAATTTACAGTAAGTATAGTTGTTTTATATTCATTATCACTAAAGTTTGACCCATCTGATTCTGTAAGATCAGGGCCATCATTTGCATCTTTTTCACAGCCATTGTAAGGGTCAAAACCAATTTGAGTGATAGTACAGGCTAACATGCCAACAGTATTTCTGTTAACATAGGCACCTTGCTCACTTTGATCATTCATAATTTCATGATGAAGTTTAATGCTTAAATTTTCATTAGGCTCCCATTGAGCAGCAAAGCCAAGATTTACCTTATCATCACCACCAACATCACGCTTCAGAGTTGAATTATAAACATGACCATCACTTTGAATACTTGCGCCAAATATTTTAAGGCCCATCTTATCTTCAATAATTGGAACATTTATAACGGCTTTGAAATCCTGACGACCAAAATCACCTATGGTCATACTTATATCCGCACCGTACTCCATAGTAACAGGGGTTCGAATAATATTTAAAACACCGCCTGTAGTATTTTTACCAAATAGTGTTCCTTGAGGACCACGAAGAACCTCAATACGTTCAATATCAAAATTTTCAAGAAGAACCCCACTAGCCGTACCTAAGAACATTCCATCCATAACAACACCTACAGGTGGCTCTAAACTTTTATCAACATCTAAAGTTGAAATACCTCTGATTGTTATCCCAGCACCACTACCAATACCTGGAGATCTCCCTATTATAAGATTTGGAGCAAAATTTTGAATATCATCTATTCTTCTAACACTTGATTCTCTAAGTTGAGCCGCTATGGCAGTTACCGCCTCAGGGACATCTTGAATTGACTCATCCCTTTTTCTTGCTGTAACAATAATTTCTTCAATTACCAAGCTTGATGATTCTTCTTGAGCTGAAACTGAAAAGCTTAAAGGAAAAGCTATTGAAAAAATAGTCAGTGAAATTAGAAGTCTTGTTATTAAGGTCATTTTGTCCCTCCCAGGGAATGCTTTTGATTTTTTTTATTAATTATACTTTTAGCAAAAATAGATTATTAGAATTGTATCAAATGTCAAACTATTGAAAAAATAAATACAAACTATTTATATTATAAATTATTTGAAACTTAAATTCGAAATAAAAAAAGGGCGCATAAAGCGCCCTTTCGTTGAATGTTTTTCTTTATCTTTATTAATAAGATGCAGAAAATGTAATACCAAGAGTTGCAGGTTCATTCCACCAACCACGAGAAGTAAGACCACCAATAGTTGCCCATCTTTGTTCTCTTTCATCCGTTAGGTTTCTGCCCCAAACTGATACACTGTAGTTCTCAAGTGAATAGCTAATAGTTGCATTCACATTTTCAATACTATCCAAATCACCTAATGGATTATTAGAAGAGTCAGTATTCATCTCATCTCTGAAACGATATGAAAGTCTTCCTTTTAATTCACCATCACCAATTTGGGTAGTATATGAAGTTGTGATACCAAATGTATTTTCTGGAGTGTTACGAGGAATGAGACCAGAGTTATCAGTAATAACATTGTCACCGTTAAGGTCTGCAAGATAATCTTTGTATTCTGCTTCAAGATAACCATAATTTACCATGAGGTCCCAAGCTTGAGAAATCTGATACATTAACTCTAACTCAAAACCCATCATTTCCATTGAAGCAGCGTTACGAACAACCGTTGCAACATTTGCTAAATTAACTGGTATTAGAATAGACTCTTGTTTATCATCGTATTCAGATTTAAAGATTGCACCATTAAAGATCATTCTTCCATCTTGCAATGTTGATTTCCAACCGAACTCATAATTTTTAACATACTCAGGCTCATAACCAGGGTATATGTCATAGTTAGCCTGACGAGCAAAAAATCCACCACTTTTAAAGCCTTCACTATAATTGGCATAATACATTAGGTCATCATTTGGTTGATATCGAACACCGAGTTTTGGAGTTGTTTCATCCCATTTGGCTTTGAATCCTTTAGGGTTAAAGACACCAGGCCATGGCTCTCCTCTTAATGGATAATATCCTGGAGCTGATGCACCACCAACAAAGTCTTTCTCCTCTTCAGTCCAACGAAATCCAGCTGTTATTGTCCATTGATCGTTTACAAACCAATCGACTGAAGCAAAAACAGCTATTGATTCTGTAATTTGAGTTTGCCCATTATTACCTGCAACATCATCCTCCCAAGTAACAACATCATCATAGCCTTCGACGCCTATACGTCCGGATGGCCATGGTGGAACACCTAAACGTGAAAGTTGATAAAATAAATCATACACATTCCATCTTTGAGCAAAATCTGCTTCCCAATCATATATACCAGCTATAAATTGAAACTTTTCAGAGAACTGTGATGTTACTCTAAATTCATGACTAGTTTGTTCCCAGTCATTAAAGAAATTCATTCTTAATAGACGTGCAGGTGAACCATCAAAGTCTTGCATATTTTGTTCATCCATATCTCTTAGAGAGTAAATATAGGTATACAAGAAATTTTCTGTATCATAATTTGCAGTGATAATAGTTGATTCATATTCATTATCACTAAAATTTGCACCATCTGACTCAACTGTATCAGGACCATCATTAGCATCTTTTTGACAACCATTACGTGGGTCAAAACCAATTTGCGTAATAGTACAAGCTAACTCACCTACTTGATTTCTATTAACATATGCACCCTGCTCACTTTTATCTTCCATAATTTCATGATGAAATTTTAGGCTAAAGTTTTCATTAGGCTCCCACAGAGCTGTAAAACCATAATTTTTCTTATCGTCTCCACCAGCTGACTTGTTTTGAAATGTATTATATACATGTCCATCATGCTCAATGCTTGCAGCAAAAAGTTTTAGGCCAAGCTTATCTTCAATAATAGGTAATTGAACAACAGCCTTAATATCTTGACGACCAAAATCACCAACAGTAACGCTTAGATCAGCACCTACCTCATTTAATGAAACAGGTGTACGAATAATATTTAGAATACCGCCTGTGGTATTTTTACCAAATAGCGTTCCTTGCGGTCCACGAAGAACCTCGATACGTTCAATATCAAAATTATCTAAAAGTACGCCACTTGATGTACCTAAAAACATTCCGTCCATAACAACGCCAATTGAAGGTTCATAACTTTTATCACTTTCAAGCGATGCTACACCTCGAATTGTGATAGCTGCTCCACTAGCGATACCAGGCGTCCTGTTAATAAATAAATTTGGCGCAAATGCTTGAATGTCTTCTATTCTTCGAACGCTACTTTCCCTTAATTGCTCTGTAATAGCTGTAACAGCCATTGGAACGTCTTGAATAGACTCATCTTTCTTTCTGGCCGTAACAATAATTTCTTCAATAGCTAAACTCGGCGCTTCTTCTTGAGCTGATACTGAAAAACTTACTGGAATAACTATTGATACAATAGCCAAAGACATAAAGAACTTATTTAAAATACCCATATTATCCCTCCAAGGATTATTAATTGAATGAATGATTTTATTATTATAAAAATACAAAAGTCAAACTATTCTAGATGTTGATAGTTATCATTTATAAAACCAATAAAAAAATAATTAGATTCGAGACATAAAAAAAGGGCGCATGAAGCGCCCTTTAATTAACTTTATTTAGTAACTACTTTTAATAAGACGCTGCAAACGTAATACCAAATGTAGCTGGTTCATTCCACCAACCACGAGCAGTTAATGGAGAAATAGTTGCCCATCTTTGCTCTCTCTCATCAGTAATATTTCTACCCCAAAGAGTTACACTGTAATTATCTATTGAATAATTAATTGTGGCGTTGATATTTTCAATACTATCTAAATTACCTAATGGATTATTAGAAGAGTCAGTATTCATCTCATCTCTGAAGCGATATGAAAGTCTTCCTTTTAATTCACCATTACCAACTTGAGTAGTATATGAAGTTGTAACACCAAATGTATTTTCTGGAGTATTACGAGGAATTAGACCAGAATTATCAGTGATAACATTGTCACCATTTAGATCAGCAAGATAATCTTTGTATTCCGCTTCAAGATAACCATATGTAACCATAAGGTCCCAAGCTGCAGTAACTTGATACTGTAATTCTAATTCAAAACCCATCATCTCCATTGAAGCAGCGTTACGAACAACAGTTGCAACATTAGTTAAGTCAACAGGTATTAGAATAGATTCTTGTTTATCATCATAATCAGATTTAAAGATTGCACCATTTAAGATCATTCTTCCATCTTGTAATGTTGATTTCCAACCTAGCTCCATGTTTTTAACATATTCTGGCTCATAACCAGCATAGATGTCAAAATTAGCCTGACGACCAAAGAATCCACCACTTTTAAAGCCTTCACTATAACTAGCATAAACCATTAAATCATCATTAGGCTGATATCGAACACCAATTTTTGGTGTAGTTTCATCCCACTTTCCTGAATAAGGAACTGGATTAACAAGAGCAGGTCTAGGTTCGCCTTGATCAGGATAATAACCAACGCCAGCATTACCACCTATGAAGTCTTTTTCTTCTTCGGTCCAACGAGCGCCTAAAGTTAATGTCCACTGATCAGTTAAAAACACGTCAATTGAAAAGAAGGCAGCAATAGACTCTGTAGTTTGACTTTGGCCATTTGAGCTAGCAACATCACTACTCCAAGGAACAGCAGTACCACTTCTTACATCTTGTGGCCAAGCACCTAAACGTGACAATTGATAGAATAGATCATAAACATCCCAAGCCTGGGCATAATCAACTTCCCAATCATATATACCAGCTATAAATTGAAACTTTTCAGAGAACTGTGATGTTACTCTAAATTCATGACTAGTTTGTTCCCACTCATTAAAGTAATTCATTCTCAAAAGACGGGCAGCAGAACCATCAAAATCTTGCATGTTTTGCTCATCCATATCTCTTGTAGAATAAATATAAGTATATAAGAAACTTTCTGTATCATAATTTGCAGTTATAATTGTTGACTCATATTCATTATCACTAAAGTTTGAAGCATCTGATTCAACTGTATCAGGTCCATCATTAGCATCTTTTTCACAACCGTTATTAGGATCAAAACCAATTTGAGTTATCGTACATGCTAAAAAACCAACAGGGTTTCTATTTACGTATACGCCTTGCTCACTTTGGTCTTCCATAATTTCATGATGAAGTTTTAAGCTAAAGTTTTCATTAGGCTCCCACAGAGCTGTAAAACCATAATTTTTCTTATCGTCTCCACCAGCAGGTTTGTTACTGTACGTATTGTAAACATGACCGTCATGTTCAATACTTGCAGCAAAAAGTTTTAGGCCAAGCTTATCTTCAATAATAGGTAATTGAACAACAGCCTTAATATCTTGACGACCAAAATCACCAACAGTAACGCTTAGATCAGCACCCATTTCATTTAAAGAAACTGGAGTTCTAATAACATTAAGAATACCACCAGTTGTATTTTTACCAAATAGTGTTCCTTGCGGTCCACGAAGAACCTCAATACGCTCAATGTCAAAGTTATCTAAAAGTACACCACTTGATGTACCTAAGAACATTCCGTCCATAACAACACCAATTGCAGGTTCATAACTTTTATCACTTTCAAGTGATGCTACACCTCGAATTGTGATAGCTGCACCACTACCAATACCAGGTGTTCTATTAATAAATAAATTTGGTGCAAATGCTTGAATGTCTTCAATACGACGAACGCTACTTTCACGAAGTTGCTCGGTAATAGCTGTAACAGCCATTGGAACATCTTGAATAGACTCATCTTTCTTTCTAGCAGTAACAATAATTTCTTCAATAGCTAGGCTATTTACTTCAGCATCCTGCGCTACAGCTTCATTCGTAAATGAATTAAAGCCAAATAAAGCAACGGAAACTGCAATAACAGCATAGTTGAAGTTAGTAATAATTTTTTTAATCATATTTTTTTCCCCATTATGATTCTTAAAAAGTACCCATCTTTTAATAAAATTTAGCCTTATAGTAAAGGGTATAATTGTTGTCAAAAATACTCCCACTATAAGGCCTTATCTTATTACAATAAAAACCCGGGAAGGAAATTTATTACGATGAATTTAATACATTTATTTTAGTATGTAAATAAATTAATACATTTGTATTAATTTTTTTTTAGATTAAAGTTACATTATGAATATTGAAGTCAAAAAATCAGTAATTAACAATGAAAATATAAAATACAATTCAACGCAGCTTGATATTAT
>Ga0181396_1000352_pt1 | contig 10488 bp, 17 predicted proteins | sample 19SPOviralmetaG_FD_130125 | JGI IMG/M metagenome (GOLD analysis project Ga0181396, IMG submission 130125) | Marine viral communities from the oligotrophic San Pedro Time Series (SPOT) site, San Pedro Channel, CA, USA - 19 SPOT_SRF_2011-01-11 | ecosystem: Environmental > Aquatic > Marine > Strait...
AAAAGGAGAGTGAGTTTCATTTCATTAGTTAAAACTAAAGACGGTTCTTCTGATTCTAACGCTTATTACAAAGTAGGTGGTTACGATTTCGGTATGCAGATGGATGTAGATTCTATCGACTTCGATGCAGAAAGCGGAACTAGAGGGGTAGAGTTTGTTTCACAAGAAGGTTCTTTAGAGTCTGGTTCTGTGAAAATATTCTTAGATACTGACTTAGCGACTACTGAAGCGTGGATAGCTTCGAATCTATTCGCTTAATGAAGGATAAACTCTTATATATAAAAGAGGCTAAAATTGAGGAATTGCTTTCGGGCAGTTCCTCTTTTGGTAATAACATAGACTTAGTTATAGAGGTCTATACGTGGTTATTCGATGCTGCGTGTGGTAGTTGCCCTAGTAAGTTTATAGGATATATTAACAGAATTAAAACTTATCAAATGGATACTAAATGTAATTATAAGCTGAAGGGAAACTTTCAAGTAACTGTGTCAGCTTTGGGAGGTAGAACAATGACGAACCATAACATAACTAATGACATGGCAGAATCTTTCTTATCTACTAACCCTAAAAATAGAATATCTTTCTTCTCAAAATACCCTGAGAACTACCTAGAATTAATAGAAGGTAAGAACAAACAAGAAGAGGTAATAGAAGAAATAGCAGAAGAAAAGCCTAAACCAGTAGCTAAAAAGCGAAGAAAGGCTAAGAAAAAGAACTAGTTTAACTAGAATTAGATATATATTAGAAAACCTCTTAATTTAATTAAGGGGTTTTTTTTGTTGGTTTTGCTTTGTTCAGTTATCTTTGTAATCGACTCATAAAATGTCATTCTATGGAGATACTCGGACAATACAAACCTGCTGAATATAAGAGAGAAAACAAGTCTATTGGCGTAATGATTAACGGAGAGGACAATCTTCGTTCTTTAGTATCTGAAAGCTTAATAGAAAAAAGCCCTACAGCGTCATTCTGCGTTGGAACTATGTCTAAATTCATAACGGGCGCAGGATTCGTTAATGGAGATGTTAACTTGTCTAATAAATCGCACTTAAATAGCACTGTAAACTCATTACTTAATTCATGTGCTAACGATCACTCTAAGTTTGGAGGTTCTTTTGTTCACGTTAGATACAACGCATTGTACCAAAAGATAGAATTAACTAGAATTCCATACACTCAATGCAGATTTGGTTTAGAGGATGATGAGAACTATAGCGGTAAGATAGTACGAGCGAAAAAAGGATGGGGAAAAAGAACTAGAAAGGAGAACTTTATATCTTATGACGTGTACAATCCTAACCCTGAAACGATACAGAGACAAGTAGACCTAGCAGGTGGATGGGAGAACTACAGAGGACAGATAATGTTTATTGGTATGTCTACAGATGAAACATATCCAAAGAGTAGAATAGAAGGAGTTGAGAACTTCGCTCACACAGAAAATAAGATGGGTGAGTATTACGTAGCGACAGTCGAAAGAGGTTTTGAAAACATACAGATATTCGAATTTGTAAAGAGTGAGAATCCTTCTGAGAACGAAGCTTTAAGAGAGTCAGTAACTGGAGCTTTAGGATTAGAGAGCAGCGGTAAAGTTTTAAGTTTACCTTATGAGAACGCTACAGATTTAAACGAAGGGAGCAAGTATAAGTTTACACCTTTAGAGAATAACGCTACACCTGACAAATACGAGCATTTTCTAGACACGTGTTCCACTATGATAAGATCGAAGTGGGAGATTCCTGTACAACTATTCGAAGCGGTTAGTGGTAAGCTAGGTAATTCAAGCGGTGACGATTTAAAGGTGGCACAGTCGATGTATAACCAAACTACTGCACCGATAAGAAAGGTTTACGAAACAGCTTTCGCTGAATTATTTAGAGATTATAAAACCGAGTTAGGTATTACTTTCGAAATACAGCAATATTCTATTTTATTAGACGGAACTACAGAAGAAGAGAATGAAACTATAACACCTGCTGAATAATGAATGATTTAATAATAAATAAAGGTACTGTACAAGCTCACTTGCAAGTAGCTGAAGGAGCAGATAAAAAGACTTTTAAAAGGTTTATCTACGAGGCTCAGTATATGGATTTAAGAGAGCTAACTTGTGAACTTTTCTACAATGACTTAGTATCTAACTACACTAGCGAGATATATCAGAATCTGCTAGTAGGTGGTTCTTACGTTTACGAAGGTAAAACATACTATCACGAAGGTTTAGAGATTGTACTTTCTTACTTCGCTTACAGTAGGTTCATAACTGAGTCAAATATACAAAGCACTTCTTTCGGTATGGTTAGAAAGAACATTCAGGAATCTGACAGAGCGTCTAGCAAAGAATTGGAGGCATTAGCGCATAAGAATAACGATAGAGCTAAACTGTTATTCGAATCTACTAAGACATTTTTAGACAGAAATACAGACATCTACACGCTTTGGGAATGTGATGACTGTGATACACCAACAAACACAAACAACATAGAGCTATGGGGGTAAATTTAAGCAATATAACAGAACAAGATATATACATTAAAAAAGAGCATCCTTTCGAGGTTTGTTTCGAGTTAGAAAGTGATGTCGCGGAGGGTTTATCTATGTCTGAGGCTTATGTATGTAGTGTTAAGCATTATTCTACTAACACAAATGTATTAGCTACTATACCTGTGACCGTTTCAGGTGACGTTATAACGGTTTCGTCTACTACACCAACAGGTTTAAGACTTGGAGAATATCATTTTGTGATACAACCGTCTACAGTTGAACTGAGTACTTACCTAACTATAGAGGGAGGGTTTACAGTTGAATAGTATAGCTAAATATAAACGTTCAGACGCTAAAGTCGTAGTATGTAATACAGACCCTTGTTCTAGTTACGTATCAAATAACTCAATCGAAAACACCTTTAACATGGGATTAGTAACCTTAAATATAGTTGGCAACGAATCTGTCAGTAAAACCCTAACAATCTACTCAAACACTTCTAGCGAGCAGTTATTCACTGCTACTTGGAACATAGATGATTCATTATATAATGACGCACCAACAGCAGAGACAGATTGGAATGCGTTTAAATCGGCTTACGTAACTGCTGGAGGAGGTAGAAATGAGTTAACTATTGACTTAGAGCAATGGGCGGCAGATAATGGTTCTGTGTTTGGTGGTGAAGATCATAGTTTTACTATAACATCATTTTGCAATAGTTCGGAGTGTCAGTCTAATCTATATAGTAACACGATATCTGTAGAGGTGTTAGAGGATATTATTGCTTTTGAGTTAATCACTACAGAAAAAAGCTCCAGCTCTTCTATGGACGTGGGTACTATACTCGGAATAAACGATTTAAGGTTTAATAATGAAAATGATAAACTAATAGATTATACATCTGTATCCTACTCATGGCAGGACGATAACTCGAATGTTATATCTACATCGCCAAGACTACCCTTAAACATGTCTGATGTAGGTAAAAACATATATTTAAAAGTCAACGCATCAGACTACGCTGGTAACGTTATGAGTGAAAAAGTTTATGATTTCGGAACGGTTACTAACACAGCAGCTTTAACAGAACATCTGTATGACAAGAGAGACGAAGTTATGTTTTGGGATTTCTCACAAGAAATAACGGGAGATTATTTGACACCCTCAAACACAAATAATCCAGCTTATAGTTTTTCAGATATAAACGGTGAACACAAGATGGTTAATGTTAATACATCATCATCTTACTCTAATGTAAACTTCGACCCTACAGAGAACGGTTTCTTAAAAAAATCGAGAAAATTACAATTCCCTAAACCAATAGGGCAGAGAGATTATTTCTTTTTAACTTTCACTGTAAGATTTCAAGACGGCGCAACGGATGATTCAATATTAGATCAGTACTTGCAGTTGGCTGGTGTAGATTTTACTTCTTTATTTATTTGGCATGATACTAGCCAAAACAGAATTAACTTAGGGAGCGGCAGTGGTTTTCGTCTAGGCGGAGTAGTAGATGCTCAGTGGGTTACATATACTTTAATGTGGTTAGATAACACACCTACAAGCAATAGTGTTATAAAGATAATAGCAACACAAGGAGGTTCTTCACTTACACCTATAACGGTAACTTCTTCATCAGTGCCTACTTTAGACCTACAGACAAGGATGGGCGTGTCTGCATCTTCTAACGTAAAAACCACTTTTTTTAGAAGTTCGCTTGTAGATGTAAAACATATTATACTACCTAAAATGACAGGCACATTACTAACTGAAGCAGAAATAATAACAATACACAACCAAGCACATAATGCAATATAACTCAGACTACACATATATTTTAATAAGAATACATGGTCAATCTAATCATTTAGGGAGGACTCTTCTATCTTCTATACCTAACTCTGGAATGTACGCACCATATAGTGGTTTATCTAGTTCTTACCAATTAAAAGGTACTAGCACAAACTCTGTTAAGGTGTGGCACGAAAGCGAACTAAAAGAAGCTACCATTGAGAATTATAATTTAAATACACTGTTAATAGATAGCACTACGTTTACAGACCACGCTAATAGATTAACTACAGAAATGGGTTCTTGGTTAAGCTGTATTAATGACGTTAGAGCAGCTCTAGACGCAGACGGAAACAATAACGACTTAATAGTATACGCTAATACTAGAGGAGGTATGTCTGCCGTAACGCAGTCGGATAGTATGTCTTTAGATGTAGACGAATTTACAAGGTTAGGTCTTAACGGTTTTATAGATTACGTGTTATCTTCGGGTATCTCTAACCCTTATTTGATTTTTTCAATGAATCAAGGGGAGAGTGATTCAAGTAGTCCTGAGTCAGCAGCAGCAGCGTTAGTCAGTTGGAATGAGTGGCAAGTGGATTTAAAAGAAAGATTTGGTTATGCGCCTCCTTTTATTGTAAACTCTCCAGATTGGGATAGAGCCGATATTTTAGCTAGTTTAGAAACTTACATAACGAATAACGATAATGTCTATTCATCATATGGTACTAATCTCTCTGATAGTATTGACCAAATAGAGTCTTTACACAACGCTACAGGAGTAGGTACTGCAATAGACAAAGCCAACGCGAGTACATACACTATAGACGGCACGCACTTTAATTACGCTGCAAACATTCAAAGCGGTAAAATAGAAGCTTTAAAGATTAGAGAACTAGCCAGTGGTTTTGGTTATTAATTAAAAATAAATTTAACACATACACAAAAATGAATTTAGAAACATTAGCACCGTATGCTATTCCAGTTATCACATTAGTTGGTGGATGGCTAGGAGGTCGAAGAAGAGGTAAAGCAGAAACTAAAACCATAGAGGGGAACGCTCTAAGCATAATGCAGGAGACTTACACTCAGATGGTGTCAGATATGCAAGACAGATACGTAACACTTCAGAAGGAAATAGATTCCTTGCAGGTTCTGAATAGAAATCTAACTAAGTCTTTAAGTAATCTAAAGAGAGAAGTTAGCGTATTAAAGCAAGATAACGAAAGATTAAGGAATGGAAATTAGGACTGTAATACTAAATAGATATAATTCAACTAAAACGCAATCTATAGGCTCTGTGTCTGTGTTAGATTCTAAGGGGAAAACTATTTTCTCCTGCAAATCCTTAGAGAGAGGCTGGAACAATAACGAAAGAAATGTTTCATGTGTTCCTAAGGGTAGATTTACCATAAAGTTAGAGTGGTCTAATAGGTTTAAATCTCGTTTATGGGAATTAAAGAACGTACCTAACCGATCAGAGTGTAAATTTCACTCTGCAAACTATTGGAATCAGCTTAATGGATGTGTGGCGCTAGGGTTAGAATTAAAGGATATAAACGGAGACGGGTTAGTAGATACCACATCTAGCAAAGTAGCAATGAAAGCATTCCACGAAGCTATGGGAACAGCTACAGAAGCAGAGTTAATAATAAAATAAATGACAAAGTACCTATTTATTATATTGGTATTGCTATCTAGTTGCGCTAGCCCTGAAAAGTTAATAAACAGAGCCTTAAAAAAAGACCCTGAAGTATTAAAAAAAAGGATGAGCGCAGAGGTAGTTTATGTTACTGACACTGTACCCGTCTATTTAGACGGTGAGGTGGTAGAAGTACCTGTAAGCGTTCCAGTAGAAAAAACTGTCATAAAATGGGTAACTAAAAGAACAAGTAAAGAAGAAAGGATAGCTGCAAGACTACAAAAAGAGCAGTTAAACAGGTATAAATTAGTGAATGATAGCCTTCATTTAAACAATAAAAAACTAAAGCAAGAGGCTCGATTGCTGAGGTCTGATGTTAATCTGAAGAATAGAGAAAGCTTCACTGAATTAATAATTTTCATAAAAGATAACGTTTTATCCGTTTTTATCTATATATTTGTTTTTTATTTCCTAATTAAACTTATAAAATGGGTAAGAAACGAATACGCGCAAAAAGAGAGCAAGCTATAGCTTTAGGCTTTAAACCTAATCTAAGCGGTAAATATATCCTAACCGAAGAGCAAGAAAAGGAGTTAATGAATCTAAAGGCTATGAGTGGCACTCCGCAGCAAAAAATAGCTCATAATCTCTCGGAAGTAGACTCTGTGTTTTCAGCAGCTAAAGACGGGCGAATTATGTCTATAGATGAATACTGTGAACATTACGGAATACCTAGAGAAGACGTTAAGTCTTTCAAGCTAATAACCCACACTGCTACACCTTATTATAATATCCAAAGCAAGAGCGCCCTATCTGACGATTTAAACGCTCAGGATGATGTGTTAAGCGACTTTATAGAGAAAGTTAAGAAGTACGCTCCTAAGTACCCTAAAATAGCTAGAAAAACCTCAAAAGATGGTCATTTGCTAGTTGTAGACATCGCAGACCTTCACATTAACAAATATGCAAATACAGAATTTGCTGGAGAGAATTATGATAGTGATATAGCAGTACGAAGAGCGTTAGAAGGTACAAGAGGGCTTATTCAGAAGGCTAACGGGTTCAATATAGACAAGATTCTATTCGTAGTGGGTAACGATGTTCTTAACACAGACAACATCTCTAAAGGAACTACAAAAGGAACTCCACAGGATACAGATTTGCATTGGTTTAAGGCGTTTAATATAGCGAAAGACTGTTATGTTAAGTGTATCGAGTTATGTTTATCTGTAGCTGATGTGGATGTTATACATTGCTCATCAAATCACGATCTAATGAGCGGCAGCTTTCTAGCTGTTACTTTACAGGCGTGGTTCAGAAGGAATAAAAACATAACTTTTGATACTTCGCCTAAATACAGAAAATATTACAAGTATGGTACTAACATGATAGAGTTAGAACATGGTGACAAAGGCAAGTTAGCAAACATTCCGCTAATAATGGCACAGGAACAACCATCGATGTGGGCTTCTACAAAGTTCAGGTATGCTCTACTTCACCACTTCCATCACCAAGACAAGACAAACTGGAAGAGCGGCAAAGATTACATAGGTGTAAACGTTACTTATTTACGATCACCTAGCTCTGCGGATTTATGGCACTACGAAAACCATTTTATTAACTTAGTAGCTGTAGAAGGATTCATACATTCTAAGGGTATGGGTAGAGTCGCGCAGTTAACGCACTATTTTTAAAGATAATTAAGGTGAATTTGTAACTGGTTAGCAGTTCATCTAGGTAAGAAACACCCTTCTAGAAACGTCTAGAGGGGTTTTCTGTTTGGCATAGTGAAAGTTTTCTAGGTCATTTTCAGCTAGTTAGGTGTTAATTTAATTATTTATGTAACTAAAACGTAAATCGAACAGTAAACCAATGTATATTTGTACCATCAATAACAATTTAAAACAAACGAAATATTATGACAACTACAAAAATTTATTCAGGCCTTTATCAAGTACAATACAACAATAGAGTTTTTAAAATTGAAAACATGAAAGAATTTGGTCAAGGATGGCAGGTTAGAGATGAGGATGGGGATTGGCTGACGTCTTATGACACTAAGTGGTTGTGTCAAGATTGGATAGAAAGAATATTTTAATGAAATAACTAAAAAACAAAAACAAATGAAAGATTTAATTAAAAAACACGAGTCTATAGCTAACGGATTTAGACACGTAGAATCATTAACTAATCAGTTAGATGTAATGCGGAGAAGTAGAAAATCCTTAAAAAGATTAGGGTTCTCTGAAAACAATCTAGAAATATCTGCAAAAGATATCTCCAGAAAAGAAAATAGAATCAAAAGAGTTTTAACGCTCATAAATCACATAAAAGAAAACCATTAAAAAGATGATCACACAGGAATTTTTAGAGTCTTTAGTTACTAGTATAAACTTAGACATTTACGACTATAGGGTTAAAAGTAAGCAGTTAGATATTTACCTAGACGATTACAATGGGTTCGGAGTGGAAGGAGTTGTTTTTTGGGATGACAACGCAGAGATAGACTTAGCAGCTTCAGAGCTGTGCTTTTCTGATGAGTACGGAGATGAATACACATTAACGGAATCACAAGAAAGGTTCTTAGTAGATAACACTAAATATTTCACAGATTAAAATGTCGGGCGTATTAAGTTGCGCCCTATATTTGCATCATATTAATAATTTAAATTAAAAGAAAATGACAATTCAAGAACAAGTAAAACATTTAGAGGGCGCAGAATGGTTCTACAGAAAAAGAGCTAACTACGAGACATCTTTAAGGTCTAAGGCATACTGGCTAAATAAAGCCATAGAGAAAAAAGAGAAAATTAACCAATTAAACGAGATAGTATAATGAGCAATCTACACAGTAAACTAGTAAAAATACAGAGCGAATTAAAAGCGCCTAAGAATCAATTCAACTCATTCGGTAAGTATAAGTATAGAGCTGCTGAAGACATACTAGAGGCGGTTAAACCACTATTAAAGTCTGAGGGTGTTGCACTAACTATTAACGAAGAAACTACAGAATTAGGCGGTTTCTTGGTTATGTCTTCTACTGCATCTATAACAGACGGTAAAGACACCATCTCTGTTACTTCACAAGCTGGAGTTAATCCACAACGTAAGGGAATGGATATAGCTCAATCATTCGGAGCATCTAGTTCATACGCTAAGAAATACGCATTAGGTAATTTATTCCTATTGGATGACACTAAAGACGCTGATTCTAATAAGGAGCAAACACCTACAGCTAAAGTTAAGCCTACATTCACAGAAACTAACTTTAAAAAAGCCATAGCTAAAGGTGCTACTATAGAGATGATAGAAAAGGTTTATACGATCTCTGACGATTTAAAAGAAAGATATAAAACAGCTTTAACATTATCAAAATGATAGAACAACGAACAGACGAATGGTTTGAGGCTAGAAGAGGTAGATTCACTGCGTCTAATATTAGCCAAATATTAACAAACGGAAGGTCTAAAGGTAGTGTCGGCGCAAGCCTTCACTCCTTAGCCTTAGATAAAGCTATAGAACAGCTTTACGGAGTAGATAGAGAAGGTTTTACTTCATTTGATATGCAGAGAGGCGTAGAACTAGAGCCTAAAGCATTTAGCAAGTTATCTCAGATACTAGCTGAAGACTTTATAGAGATTAGTGAAGCGCCTTTTATAGAGTATGGCGACAACGCTGGTGCATCTCCTGACGGTTTAGCTTCTGATAATTGGAACATTGAAATAAAATGCCCTAATAGAATTAACTTCTTTAAACTAGTAGCTAGTGAAGACATAAAAAAAGAGTATTACGATCAAATGCAAATGCAGATGTTAGTAACAGATACAGAAGGTACGTATTTCTTCAATTATTACGAAGATACACAAGGTAATCAGTTCCATCATTTAATTAAAGTGGATAGAGACGAAGAGAGGATACAACTAATAAAAGAAAGGTTAGAGATAGCTTCAGAGTCTAAGAACGCAGCAGTAGAAGAAATAACCCATAAAGCACAATACAATGTATAATTACGAAGAAGTAAAACACGAAGCTTGTAACTCATACGCTGTATGGAGTTTATCATACCCTGAGCGCCTACTAGCTGGGTGTGTTTCGAACGATGTTAGAACAAACGTTATTAAGTACAGGGAGCAGCTTAGAAACTACATCAAAGTAGGTCAGGTAGGAATCAGAACTACTGAAAGCTGCGGTTATGGTAGAATATTCACTAAAGCACAATTAGCAGATATAAGAAAAGAAATAGAAAAATTAAACGTCTATCTAGGATAGAGTAAAACAAGTTAAAATGAAACGTAAAAACATAAAAGAAGGAAGTCACAAGGATTACGCATATAGAGTACAAGATGCAGTTAACGAGTTAAGAGGTAAAGTTTATCATTCGTTCTGCGTTAGAGTCTCAAGAGAGCAGCTAATGAAAGCCGCAGAGAAGCATAACGTTAGTTATAAGAAGCTAGAAAGCATCACGAAGGTGATAGAGCCTGAAGAAGCTGTAACGAAGCAAGAGAGTAGTGTAGTTTATGACCAGTTAGAAATAAAAGAAGTTGATAAGACTTTTTTAGTTACATTTGTAG
>Ga0181396_1000361_pt1 | contig 10303 bp, 9 predicted proteins | sample 19SPOviralmetaG_FD_130125 | JGI IMG/M metagenome (GOLD analysis project Ga0181396, IMG submission 130125) | Marine viral communities from the oligotrophic San Pedro Time Series (SPOT) site, San Pedro Channel, CA, USA - 19 SPOT_SRF_2011-01-11 | ecosystem: Environmental > Aquatic > Marine > Strait...
CAGCATTCCATACTATATTATTTTCGGCCACTATATCTCCACTTGGGTTAATCCATTCTCCTTCAAAATTAGTACCATAACCTTGTTCAATAGCTATGTTTGTAAAATCAGCTCCCGCTAATTTAGATAAGGGATCAAATCCATAGGGTTCAGAAAAACGTTGAACTAAACCAATGTTTAGAGAAAATTCTTTAGCTATATTATATCTATAGCGTTGTGAAGCTTCAAAATATCTTAGATCAGCAAAGCCATCTTGCACATACTCTACTTTTAAAATCCAATGATCATGAACATATCTTAAAAAGTGCTGTTGATCAACAAATTTACTTCCTTGTTGTCTTTTATAATCAAATTCAAATAAATATTCTAAGCCTTCTACATTACCTACTGTAGCAGCATCTGAAACTGATGTTTCAGTACCATTGTAGAATACATTTTTTCTATTTTCATAATCCAAACGAGCTATTTTTCTAACACCAAAAGCTAGGGTATAATCAAAAGGGGTAGACTCAATGTTTTCTTCTAAAATACCAGTGGCAGGATTTATAGAGTAAATACTAATATCTGCTAATGAATTATTACCCGTTACAGCGGTATAAAAAGTAGCAAATTTGAGTTGTTTTTTACCCCAATCTTTAAGTTGTTGGGCTTGTACTAAAAGAGGTACACAACATAATAAAGTGATTAAAAGCTTTTTCATTGTTTAACAATTTTTTTAGTAAACATAAGATCATTATAAGTTAGGATTAAATTATAAATACCTGCCTCAAATTGACTTAAATCTAATTGATTTACGTTAGTTTCTTGTAACACGGGCTGTCCTATGGAGTTATAGAGGACTGCGTTTATACGCAAATTACTTGCGATATTTATGCGATCTCTTGTTGGGTTAGGGAATACAATTATTTGGGTTTCACCAAACTCTACTATATTAGTTACTGTATTTTCATCACAGTAATTATAAATGGTTTGACACCCATCTGCCCATTCATTATTACAACAACTTGGGCTAACATCAATTACCCAAGCAAAGCATTCACTTTCTAATTCTAATAAATTATAAGTTTCAACTACTGAATCTACACAGTTAGCATATACTGTTTCACATGTACCATTATCTGTATTTGCTTCTTCATCATAATTAGCTGCTTGTGGATCAGTACAACCATATATTACTTCAATGCAACTAAAGTCTTCAGTATTGGCTTCTGGGTTATAATTAAATGCTGATGGGTCAGTACAACCTTCAATAAAGGATTCACACCCTATATTTGTATTAGCTAATGGGTCATAATTAAAGGCTGTTTCATCTATACATCCAAATATTATTTCTTCACAAGATCCATTATCTGTGTTTGCTAACTCATCATAATTAAATGCTGTAGGGTCGGTACAACCAAATATTTCAGCTTCACAAGTACCATTATCAGTATTGGCTTGGGGGTCATAATTAATAGCTTCTTCATCAGTACAACCTTCAACTACGGATTCACAACCAACATTCGTATTAGCATTTGGGTTGTAGTTAAAAGCAGTTTCATCTGTACAACCAAATACTATAGATTCACATGATCCATCGTCTACATTAGCACTAACATTAAAATTAAAGGCTTCTATATCAGTACATCCTTCAACTATAGATTCGCATCCTACATTTGTATTAGCTAGAGGATCATAATTAAACGCAGTTTCATCTGTGCACCCAAATACTACTTCTATACATGAATTATCATCTGTATTAGCTAGTGGGTTATAATTAAATGATGTTGGGTCAGTGCAACCTAAAATTGGAAGTATACAGCTGAAGTCTTCTGTATTGGCTTCAAGGGTGTAATTTAATGCCTCAGGGTTAGTACAACCTTCTATAATGGGTATACATGAGTTATCATCAGTGTTAGCTAATGGATCATAGTTGAATGCTAATTCATTAGTACAACCAAATATTTTATCAACACATGTTTCATTGTCTACATTAGCTCCTTCATCAAAATTAAAGGCATCTATATCTGTGCAACCAAATACTGCTAATGTTTGGCAATTACCATTATCAAAATCGGCTTCAAATCCTTGAGTATAATATTCTAAATAACCAGCACTAGTACAACCTGGTTGATAATAACAGCTTTCATCTTCAGTATTTGCCTCTTCATTATAATTAACTGCTATATTATCTAAACAACCATAAATAAATTCTTCACATGTATTACCACAATATAAATCTATTTCATAAACATACCATCCACTTTCTTCAGTAAAAGGAACTGCACTAAAGAAAGGAATATCTAAAATAACATCACCCCCAGGATTGGTTAAAGTAAATCCACACTGTTGAATAGTATTAATTGATTGTGGAGTAGTAAAGAAATATATATAAGTTTTTTTAGAAGCATCTAAACCGGGTACATTAAATGATAATTCAGTACCATCATTAGGACCCATTTGGTATTGGGGTGAAAAATACCATTGCTGGTGTATTCCAATCCAACTACCAAACCAACCATCTCCAACACCATCTGTAATAGTTAAAGTATAATCACAAAATTGAATAACATCTTCAGTGTTAGCTTCAGGATTATAGTTAAATTGGGTTTCATCTAAACATCCTAATACAATAGGAGTAACGCAAAAAGATTCAAGTGGGTTATCTATAATAGCATCTGGATTGTATTCTATAAAATCAGGATCGGTACAACCTACTATATCAGTTATATCACCACATACTGTTGGGGTAAACATAGTAGATAAAGTTTCGTATCCAAAATCTCCATCAGGAAATTCATCTTGGAGGTTATATAAAGTATCTCCATTACAGTTGAATATTTGAACATTACCACTCTCTAAGTTAGGGTTATTAGTAGCGCATGAAGCACATAATCCATCACCATAGGAATCAGCTATTACTACATCATAATCAGCTCCTATAGGTAGACATATAGCAGTAGAAATTGGGATACCTGGTGCTGCTCCTGAATACGTGCCTATAGGAGCGGAAGTTATACCTCCTTGGTCCCCAAATAAAATCCAACTAGTTTCTGGTCCGAAGTTATCAGGAGTAACTACTATTTCAATTGGTGCTTCACCTAAAGGACAATCAATATTTTGTGTTACACATGACCCATCATCAAAATTAACCCAAGGACTCCAGTTAATAGCACTAGGGTTAGAACATCCAGGAATAGCACCACAAGGTAAACATGATTCCCAACAATAGTTAAGAAGCATTTGATTTTCTTCTTCAATTACTTCTAGAGTTCTGTTTACAAATCCATTACCATCAAATAAAAAACATGAATTTTCACCGACACCAACAGGTAATTCCTGTAAATCTGGGTTATTGAAGTCAGCAAATTTCCAAATATAATTTCCTGATTGGATAGGAATTGTTACAAACCATTCATCATCTTCATCATAAATCATAGGAATAACTTGCCAACCATTCCAGTTACCTAATACACCTGGGGTTTCTATTTCTGGTGGTGCATTAGCTAAATTAACCCTAAATGTTATATCTGAGGTAGGTAATTCACAAGGAGTTAAATTAAAATCATAGCTAGCTATGGATGATCCAAATTCATATTCTTCAAATATTACACCATCACAATTATTAGCAGTTATAAAAAATCCATCTCCAAATTCACAACAAATACCATCCCCAAAGGTATCAACAATTGTAAATGTATAATCAGTATTAGAATTTAAGAATACTCTTTGTTCAACTAAAGTATTAGGAGGTGTATTAGCATAACTAGGACTAGTAATAATTGTATCAGTTCCTTGAGTTATTATCCAAGCAGTTTCTGGTGGATATTGATCAAGTTGGATTGTAAGATCTAAGTATGTTGGCTGAGCCAAACATGTAAGACCAATAAGTAATAAGAGGGAGGTTAATAAATGTTTCATTAAAATTTGCTCATTATGATTTCGTCTATGGATTCTTGCACCTCTTCACGAGTTGCTTCCATCGTCATCATAATGTTAGCCTGAAACCTCGCTACTTCCTCCCCGTCCTCTAGGACTAGAATGGTAGGTACAACAACTATTTTATAATCTTGTGGTAAACTTGGGTCAGCCATAATATCTACTGTTGATGTAGAACAGTCTGTTAATTCACTTAACCAATTTACTTCATTTGCTGAATTAAATGCTGCATTAAATTGTACAACACATATATCATCACCACATAAAGGTGATTTTTCTTCTAATATGGGTTTACTTGCATTAGTAGAAACAAGTAAAAAAGATAAAATCGAAACAAGATACTTCATCTTAATTTAATTTATCTATTTTAGCTTCAATTCTGTCTAGATCTTCTTTAAGTTCTTGGACATCTTCCTGGGTTGTCATAATGGTTTGACGGACTAATTGGTCCTTCATGTCAAATTCCATTCTCGTTATTTCAGGGGCTGTTGGTGCGGGGAGTTCTTTAGCTTCAGCTATATCTGCCTGAAGTGCAAACCACATGCTTATAACTGTTGCTATACCTACCCCTATTCCTCCTAGGGTCTTAATACTAACGTGAAACCCAGTATTTTCATTTAATTCTTTAGCCATAAATAGATTACTTTCAATAATTTAACCATAACCTATTTTTTAAAAGACGTTAATACATATTATATAAAATCACCAAAATCAAATTCTTCTTCTTCCTCCCCAGATGTCACTAAATTATCTTCAAGATCTATAGCTAGTTCTTGAAGTTTATCATGCACTTCTGATAAAGTGGTCTCATCGAATTCAATAGTTTCAATTATATTTTCAATATAAGATAAAATATCCTCTAAACCCATTACATTAATTTTTCTAGAGGTACATATGTAATATTTTAAAAAGACTTAATAGTATTTGAAAGAAGAAGATTATTAATTGTATTAGCTACTAAAGATACATTATTAACATCAATATATTTAGCACTCTTTCCATACATTTTTTTAAATGTTGATTCTGATTTTTGTGTTTTATCCCAAGTATCATGAATAAAATAACTCAATAATCCAATATTATCCTTTTTATATTCATTATCTACTTTAGCCGTATGATTAATAGCTGTACTAAAATTATAAGAAGCTGAACTTATATTAGGCAACCCATCTGATATATTTACTAAATAAACTTCTTGATAGTAAGAAGGAGAAGGCAAATCTTTTCTAATTTGATCTAAACATATTCCTTCGGGTGTCATACCGCACACAGTAAGTTTTTTAAATTTTTCTAATTTTTTTGTAGAATCCTTTTTAGAATTAAAAGCATAAGCTAATATAGGAACTTGATTAGACGAATGCATAGATTTAGATTTATTAGGATCAATAGTACCTCTTAAAGAAATCTCTACATCAAATCCTTTTATATTACAAGCAGCATAAGCTATAGCTACAGCTGTTTGGATAGTTTGGGCTAATTTTTCTCCCCTCATACTACCACTAAGATCTAATGATATGTGGATAAAAACATTTTTGTAATCTTCTTTTTCTATCCTGTAAAATAGGTTTTCATTAAAAGGTGCTTGGTATAATTTAGAAGAATTTAGTTTACCTTTTTTTTGGTTTTCGAAAATATCTTTTTTAACTGTATTTCTAGCTTTAAGTTTTTTAAGAAGCTGTTTTCCTAAAAATAACCCTTTATTAACTGATTCTTCATTATGACCAAAGGGACCTGTAAAATATTCTTCCCAGTTTTTAGTGATTAGAGTTGGGATAGATGTAGTTTTAGATAAAGGATAATTATTAATTTTAGTATCTGAATTAGCTAATTTATTAACTTGTTCTTTTACCTTCTTATGAACACGTTTTTTTCTATATTGCGAGTTAATAAAATTCTTTTGACGTTCTACCTGTTCACGAGTTTTATATTCTTGATTGTTTAAAGGTTTATCTTCTCCATCTTCCTTTTCTTCTTCATCTTGAATATGTGGTTTAATTATGTTATAAATTTTAACAGCTACTTCTACAGCATCACGCGTAGATTGCATTGATCTTATGCGATTAAACGTGAGTAAATCGCGTACCTCTCTCAAGCCAGGTAGGGCGTCAAGATTAGAATTACGATTAAATATATTAATTATTCTAAAAAAATATGAATCCCAAGATGGAGTTCTAAATATATCATTTTGGAGATTTTCATCTACAATTTCATTATAAAAAGATTTACGGTAAAGTTGTTCATAATAAAACTGATATCCAGGAGCGGTTGAGTACACAAAATTATCTATGCGTTTATCTTCAACAAAATTAATCAAAGTAAATACATTATCATGATCTTCTTCAGGTATATTATGTACTCTTTTTAGTACGGTTCCTTTTTCTTTATTAAGATATTCAAAATCTGTTAATAAAACATGAGAAGCTTCATGAAGAGCTAACCCTACTGTATAATCTATTGTATCTTCCTTAAGATTAGAAGCAATATAAACTATTTCTCCATCAGTCATAGAATCACCTGATGTAGCATATTCTACAGGAATATCTTTTCCTGTTAGGATTTTTACAAAGTTAGTTATCCCTCTTTGAACTTGTGCTAAAAAAATTGGATCTTCATCATCAAAATATTTTAGATCCATCCAATAAGCTGCTCCTTTATTCATTGTTTATCGTATAAATGTATATCCTACCCCAACCATTGTACTAGAATTACCTCTAGTAAATAATTCTCTAAATCTTTCGGGTTGTCTTGCTAAAGTAAAGGTTAATCCTCTTTTACTTAATAAATAAGATATTCCATAAGTAGATATTAAATCCGATTCATAATTATCTCCTTCTCCATTATTCCATTTAGAACCTATACCAAAATGAACCATAAATTCTTTAAATACAGGAAATATAATTCCTAAAGATAATGTTTGCTTTTCATTTGCCTTAATAATGTCTGGTGGAGTAAAAGCTACATCTAGAAAAAAACCAATATTATTATCATTAGGGTATATTCTACGCACAGACCCATTACTATATAATCCCTGCCCCGCTAGACTACGTGAAGCACTATAGTAGTAAGGGGTTCTATATTCTCTGGGCCAATATGCTATTCTAAACCCTTGTAAGTTATATTCTCCTTGATTTAAGAAATTAATATAATTAAGCTGTAAACTATAATTTACAGGAATTTCTTCTTGGGATTTAACATTAAATACTAACCCCATTAATACAATTAGACATAAATTTTTCATGTGTATATTTTTTGATACACACGTAAGATACGAAAAAATTTTTAAAAAAACAAAAAAAGCGACCAAAAGGTCGCTTTTCTTTTAATCTGATACATACTTTTAATCTATTGAATCGTAATCAGTATAAGTTATATTTACTTTTCCCCCATTATCTAAAATTTCTGCAATAGGAGGATAGACTCGTTTGTAGGCTTGAACTGAAGAACCCGTAAAACCACCTTTTTTGGTTTGGTTATTTGTTTGTGTATCACCTAAAAGTAAACATCCTGAAGTATGTTCATCTGTGTTACCTGTATGGATTAAGATATACTCAAACCCAGGAACATTACGTACCCAGAGCATACCTTTATGCATTTCACCATATTTGTGGGTATACTTAGTATGAAATCCACCTACTGTGCGGAGGGTTATTTCATAAGTCCCTGCAGGGATACGTGTTTCATGCATTATTTTTTCTTCCCTATACTCATCTTCAAGAGTATAGGCTAAAAATTTACGCTTACCACCAGTTATATCAAATAATAAGCCACTTGTTGAATCAGATTCGCTTGAGAATCTTACAACTTCTAAATTCATTTCTTTTTTATTCATAATTTAATCCTTTTGAGATTATAGGAAATTCCCTGATAAATATACGCTTTATTTCCTTAGCAACCATTTGAATTTCTTTTTGTGCATGATCATCATCTCGTAATTCTAAAAAGTGAATCCATGAGCGAATACTACCTGTCATATGAATTTTAGTAGTAGTAGCTAATGGGAGGACCATACGAGCTTGTTCACGTGCAACACCTGCTTCTAATAATTTATTATAAAGTGAATGAGCTTTACCTAAGAAAGCATCAATAGTTTCAGACGCAGATAGGTTGGTTTCCATTTGAATCTTAGGATCAATTACCTCTGTTGAGCTCTGTCTGTTATCTTCACATTGTGCCCGTAATTCAATGGGTTCGAATATATCTCCCAAACGATTAACATCTTGATATCGTTGACTAAATTCTTGAAAAGCGAAAGAACGGTGACGGATGAGTTGGATTCCGATGGCTTTGGAAGTTTCAATCTCGAACGTCGCGTGACCGTGCTCGAACGGCGACCAGTGTTTGTGTCGTACCAGGTATTTAAGAAGGCCTTCTGGTTTATCTTTCTTATTCTTACGTGAACTAGATACACGTGCCACCTCCACAATGTGGTCTTCAGCGTTTGGAGTAACATTTAATAAAGTAACTTTCATTTAATTTAATTTAATAGGATTATATACCCTTCCATCTTTAATTTGTTTTTTCATAGGAAATGTTGCTATGTTTACGGCAAGTTCCTTAGGGATAAAATCTGATTGGGGTATATATGTTTTTTTTATGTTTTTTAAAATTTCTATTCCATTAACTATTTTTTGTTCTATACCTGCTAATTCAGTAATGATATGGTATCTTTGAAACCCATCTATTCTTGGGTATTTAAAAAAATCTAAATTGTCATAATGTTTGATATCAATAAAGAAGTTATATTTATTTAGTGCTAACTCATAGCCCTCTACCATAATTTCATATAATTTTACATAATCATAGATAGGACCTGTTATACAAATATCTACATCATCTGTATTGAGTGGGTCTATCACATATTTGCCCCCCAAATAAATTTCGTATTCACCTAAATCTAATTTTTTAAAATCCTCAACCCATTTATTTACTAAGTCTATAGGAATAGGGTTATACCAAGGTTTTGTGGTTCCTACAGGTCCGTATCTATAATAAAAAGATTCCATATACTAAGTGTATGGTCCTCTTTTATAAAACCCAAATTTTATCTAAAAATAGTTATATATCCTGATTTCTGGAATGTGTTATTAGGATTATAACCTACCCCTTTAGCAGTATATATATAAATTCCATCTGATATGTAATGATTTCCTTTAGAATGTGAACCTATCCAAACTTCTCCGGGGGTTGTTGATTCCCACACTAATTGACCCCATCTATTATAAATTAAAATGTGCCATTCTAACCAACATGAAGGATCTGTTACTAAAGTCCAAATATCATTTACTCCATCATTATTAGGGGTAAAGGTATTAGGAGCAAATATTTCATTACAAAAATCATCATATACACAACTTCCATCATCTTCGATTGCTTGAGGGTTATAATTTAAGGCTTCAGGATCAGTACATCCTCCTAAGTAAATAACGCACGAGCCATCATCCACAGTAGCGAGTGGGTTATAATTTGAGGCAAACGGGTTAGTACACCCAAATACATCATATTCACAATTACCGTCATCAATATTGGCGAGCGGGTCAAAATTGAGCGCACTACTGTCAGTGCACCCAAGCACATCATAAGTACAGCTTTCATCATCGCTATTAGCTTCGGGGTTAAAATTATTAGCAGTTTCATCGGTACACCCATAAATAGGAAAAATACAACACTCTATAATAGGTTCACATGTAATATTAGCTTCAGGATTATAATTTAAAGCATTTGGGATCATGCATCCTATAATAGGCTCTATACAACTCCCATCATCTATAGTTGCAAGTGGATTATAATTTATAGCGTTTATATCAGTACATCCAGGAATTTCTTCAGGTTCACAATCTGGCTCATCAGTAATTATTTGAACATACATGTTATCCCCAATATCATTATCAAGCCCAAAATCATTCCATGATTGCTCACTTTCACCATTCACATCAATAATTCTAACAGTTAGAACTCCCCATTCATACATGTTAGGCCATTCTAATTCATAAGTTTCTCCTGGGGGTATTACAAAACTGTCAAAGCAGATTGTATCATCCCCCGCTAGAGTTCCTAATATATCTTCAGTTATGCAAAATTCTGTTATAGGGATTTCACCTTCATTTGTAAAATAAAAAGTTGGGGACCAATATGCATCTAACCCATTACATCCTATATCATATAAAATTGTATCTAAAGCTAAATCTACATAGTCATCAACCACTGGGCATAAATTTGTTAATTCTATGGTTTGATTATCATTAACTTGCCATAATTGTTGGCCATTATTATTAGCATTGAACAAAGTTAGATTTATATCACAAATATTACCATTTTCTATATCTTCTATTATATTTTGGTAGGCTAGATTATCAAGAAAACCACTACCTAAATTAATTACTATAGG
>Ga0181396_1000362_pt1 | contig 10289 bp, 15 predicted proteins | sample 19SPOviralmetaG_FD_130125 | JGI IMG/M metagenome (GOLD analysis project Ga0181396, IMG submission 130125) | Marine viral communities from the oligotrophic San Pedro Time Series (SPOT) site, San Pedro Channel, CA, USA - 19 SPOT_SRF_2011-01-11 | ecosystem: Environmental > Aquatic > Marine > Strait...
ATTTCCAGTAGGCATGAATGAGCTTTATATACCTGATGATGGAATGATATTCACTGATGGTGTGTTTGTTTCGGCGTTTACAGGTTCGAACAATGAGCTAACAATCTTTTTATCTTAAATGTAGTAGGGGGCGATGCCCCCTATTATACAGCAGGTGAGAAATGCCGCGTAAAAAAGAAAATCCAATACGGAAAACTACTGGTAAAGGCGGTAATTACCGCAAAACAAAATCAGGCGCTGGCATGACTAAAAAGGGTGTTGCCGCGTACAAACGCAAAAATCCCGGCTCTAAATTAAAAACAGCCGTTACAGGAAAAGTAAAAGCGGGAAGTAAAGCCGCCAATCGCAGAAAGTCATACTGCGCACGTTCTGCAGGGCAAATGAAGAAATTCCCCAAGGCTGCAAAAGACCCTAACAGTCGTTTGCGTCAAGCACGTAAAAGATGGAAGTGTTAATATGCCTAAAGACGCTTGTTATAAAAAAGTAAAGGCTAGGTACAAAGTTTTTCCTAGCGCATATGCCAGTGGTGCTATTGCAAAATGCCGGAAGGTAGGCGCTAAAAACTGGGGTAATAGTAAAAAAAAGCCTGTTAAAAAAGCGATGGGTGGCGCAGTTGAGCCGAATAATAATTTTAGAAAAAGACCTGTACGCAGAATGATGAAGGGTGGCGAGGCTATAGCCAATGGGTGCGGCAAAGTCATGGGCAATCGCCGTAAGGTAACAAGGATGACCTAATGGCTGTTCGCAAAACAAAAAAAGGTGCTGCCTTAAAACGTTGGTTTAAAGAGGATTGGAAAGACGTTAGGACAGGTAAGGCTTGTGGGCGCAAAAAAGGTGAAAAGCGTGGCACACCATACTGCCGACCTAGCAAAAAAGTTAGTTCGAAAACGCCAAAAACAGCGTCAGAAATGACAGCAGCGGAAAAAAGAAGTAGAATTTCTCAAAAGAAACGCATTGGACAACCTGCCGGAAAGCCACGTAGGGTTAAATCCCTGAAAAGGAATAAGAAATGACTGTATCAGGTTCGAAAGACTTTGAATTAGACGTAGCTGATTACATCGAAGAGGCTTTTGAGCGTTGTGGTCTTGAGGCCCAAACAGGTTATGATCTGCGGACAGCAAAACGTTCTTTAAATCTCTTGTTCGCTGATTGGGCAAATCGAGGTTTAAATCAATGGACTATTGCGCAAAGGAGTTTCACAGTTACAGAGGGTGATGGTGAGACTAGCCTTGGTGCGGACGTTATAGATATATTGTCCCTAGTTGTTCGCAGAAGCGGTACAGATTATGCGCTAAACAGAATTAGCCGCGACACATACTTAAATATTCCAACAAAATCTACAAAAGGCAGGGCTACGCAGTATTTTGTAGATAGGCAAATAAATCCGAACCTAAAAGTGTGGCCTTTGCCAGATAACAGCACAGATGTTATTTTGTATGATGCCCTTATTCGCATGGATGATGCAGATACATATGTAAACACTGCGCAAATACCATTTAGGTTTTATCCAGCACTAGCTGCAGGATTAGCTTATTATATTGCCATAAAAAAAGCCCCTGACCGCATTTCTCTTCTAAAGCCTATTTATGACGAAGAGTTAAACCGTGCGATGGATGAGGACAGAGACAGAGCCTCATTCAAAGTATCGCCAGACTTGAGAAATTACCGATATGTCTAAATACGCTACAGGAAAATGGGCGTATGGAATATCTGATCGTTCTGGCTTCAGATATAGATTGCGTGATATGCGCAAAGAATGGAACGGTCTTTTAGTAGGCAAGGATGAGTGGGAAGCAAAGCAACCACAACTTGAGCCACTACGGGCGAGGCCAGACCCGCAAGCATTAAAAGACCCACGACCAGAACACGATATAAGTTCTATGAACAATATTCAGTGGGGCTGGAATCCTGTAGGTTATACAGGTGATAAATATGGCTTCACAGGAAACAATTTAGTTGCCAATGCTTATGTTGGAGTTGTCACAACTTCTGTTACTCAAGGTATTGACACTTCTGTTTCTGCTGTAGGAACTTCAGCTTCTGGCGCGGTTGGGACCGCTACAAACGGAAGTGTAACAGTATCTCCTGCAGGTATTAATGGCACAGGGCAAGCAGGTTCTGTATCTGTAACTGTAAATACTAATTTTGCTTCGCCTTCTGGTGTTTTGGGTACGGGTTATCCCGGCTCTACAACAGTTACTACAAACATATTTGCGGTGACAGTAGCCAGCGGAACGAATCCATATGGTACAGGTAATAAGTTTTATTTAGACGGCGCGGTAAGCCCGACAATTAGTATTGCAGAGGGTTCTACCTTTCGCTTCGATCAATCTGCAAGTTCTAATAGTAGCCACCCATTGAGGTTTAGCACTACAGCTAATGGTACGCATGCAGGGGGGAGCGAATACACGACAGGCGTAACAACATCAGGAACTGCGGGACAGGCTGGTGCATATGTTCAGATAACTGTCGCAAATTCTGCACCAACCCTCTATTATTACTGCAGCAACCATAGCGGTATGGGCGGGACGGCGAACACACCATGAGGGTAAGCCAATGAATTATACAGAATTAACGTCTGCTATAAAAGAATATACAGAAAATGAAGAAACAACATTTGTTTCTTTAATACCTACGTTTATTCAACAGGCAGAACAGCGAATATTTAGAACCGTAACTATTCCTGAAGTAAGATCAAACAGCACAGGCACACTTACGCAAGGCAATCAATATTTGCAAAGACCAGATGATTTTTTAGCTGTTTTTTCTTTGGCAATTATTGACCCTACAACCGCAGCTTACACCTACTTGCTTGAAAAAGATGTTAACTTTATGCGTGAGGCGTTTCCTGTAGCTGCTACACAAGGCGTTCCAAAGTATTATGGACAGTTTGACGGTGATGCTATTGCGGCAAATACATTTGGTCATTTTATTATAGGCCCAACACCTAACGCTACATATACTGTTGAACTGCATTACTATTTTTTACCTAAGTCTATAGTAACCACAAACACATCATGGCTTGGTGAAAATGCCGAATCTGTTTTATTGTATGGTTCATTAGTTGAAGCATACAATTTTATGAAAGGCGAAGCTGATATTATGCAACAATATAAAGAAAGATATGAAACAGCGTTGCGTGAGCTTTCTATTATTGATGCAGCGAACAAGGGAGATAGTTATAGAAGATGAACATGCCGTTTGAAATGACAGTGGGAAGTGTTGAAGTTAGAACCACTAACAATCGTGGTTTTACGCCAGAGGAAGTAGCAGAACTTTGCGCTGATCGTCTTATGTCTGTGGCTGATGACGCCCCACCAGCAATAAGGGATCAAGCCTTAGCGTACAAACAACAGATGGCGGCTGTAATCGCAGTCTACATGAAACAGGCTATCCAAAGCGACAGAACTACTGTATATAATGCAATCAGTGATGCTGGTTATAAAAAACTAGCTGAATATATAAGGAAAATGTAAATGGCATTCTCAGGAAACTTTATGTGTACCTCGTTCAAAACAGAGCTTTTGAAAGGTGTGCATAATTTTACGGCGGCATCTAACGTATTTAAGTTGGCAATGTATACAAACAGTGCAAGTTTTAATGCGGCTACCACAGCTTATACTTCTAGCAACGAAGTCAGTGGCACAAATTATACCGCTAAAGGTAATGCGATAACCACAGTAACGCCTACATCTAGTAGCACTACAGCTTTTGTAGATATGGACAATGTAGTTTTTACGAATGTAACACTTACAGGAGTTCGTGGCGCATTAATTTTTAACGAAGCAGCTTCGGGTGATCCAACGGTTTGTGTTCTTGATTTTGGTGGTGATAAGGCTGCAAGTGCAGGTGACTTTACAGTAGTGATGCCAACTGCAGACGCGAGTAACGCTATTATCCGTATCGCCTAATTGGGGGATAACCCATGCCACTTCCTTATTCTGGCTGGGGCCGAGGTGGTTGGGGTTCTGGCTCTTGGAATAGCCTATCTGTAGGCGTATCCGTTACAGGTGTAGCGGGTACTGCTTCTGTTGGCAGTGTAACAACTACTAGCGGCGTAACGCAGCCCGTTACAGGCATAGCCGCTACAGGTTCGGTTGGTAGTGTAACTACCACTAGCGCGGCAAATATTTCCGTTACAGGGGTTTCATCAACAGCAAGTGTTGGTTCTGTAACAGCGACAGGTGCCGCGAATACAATAGCGACAGGTTTATCATCTACGGGAAGTGTTGGCTCTGTAACGACTACAGGCGCGGCAAACACTTCTGTTACGGGTCTATCTGCTACTGGTGGCGTTGGCACTGTAACAGTTACAGGGATAGCGAACACAACAACAGCGGGTGTATCAGCTACGGGCAGTGCTGGCTCTGTATCTGTTATTGGTACAGCAAGTGTATCGGCTACAGGTGTGTCAGGAACATCTGCGGTAAACACAGTTGTAACAGAAGCAGACGGAATCTTAACTGTTTTAGGTTTAAACTCCGTTGGCTCTGTGGGTTCTACGACAGTTTCTGGAAAAGCTAATGTGCCTGTTTCTGGTGTTATTGGTACATCTTCTATTGGGTCAGTCGATGCCCGTGTGGGCAAAAACATTCCTGTTACGGGAGTATCCACAACAGGTAATGTGGGCAGCGTAAGTGTTGAGTTTGACAACAACATATCTGTAACAGGTGTGACTTCTACTGGTGGTGTAGGCTCTGTAACAGTAGATGCTGACGCGAATATATCCGCTACAGGTGTGACAGGAACAAGTAGTGTGGGTTCTGTCAGCGTTGAAGCTGATGGTCAAGGTTCTGCGACAGGTGTATCTGCTACAGGCTCTTCAGGAGCAGTAACAGTAAAATTCAGTGCATCTATTGCGGTAACGGGTGTTAGTGGTTCGTCTGGTGTTGGAAGCGTAACAACCAAAGTAGATGCGAATATATCTGCTACAGGCGTTGCAGGAACAGGCGCAGTTGGGGACGTAACTGTCAACATACCTATCGGAGTATCCGTTACAGGCGTGTCAGCTACAGGAAGCGTTGGGTCTGTTACTGTAGCATTTGGTTATGCGGTTGCAGGGGTGTCAGCCACAGGGCGTGATCCTTTCCCTGTTTCAATAGGAATAGGCCAGTATGTATACCCAGAAGGTGTTTCCGCTACTATGGAGTTGGGAACAGCATTTGTTTGGAATAATATAACGCCTATACATAACGCGAATTGGAATCCTATAACTCCTGCCCCGCCGGGCGATTGGACCCCAATATCTCCGGGTTCTTCACCAAATTGGAAAAAGATTGCGTCTTAATGATATGCGCGATATAAATATGTCAGCTTACAGTGTTTAGGAAACTTACATGGCTAGTGTTTACACAAACGATCTAAGATTAGAAGAGATAGGAACTGGTGAACAATCAGGCTCTTGGGGTACGACAACCAACACTAACTTAGAGCTAATTGCTGAAGCATTTAGTTACGGCACTGAAGCCATAACAACAAATGCAAACACACATGCAACTACTATTGCAGATGGAGCAACAGACCCCGGACGATCTTTGTATTTAAAATACACAGGCGCTTTGGATTCAGATTGCACCATTACTATTGGCCCAAACACTGTCAATAAAATGTGGTTTATAGAAAACGCTACTACCGATAGTGGTTCTTCAGGCCCGTACAACATTATCATTAAGCAAGGCACTGGCAACACAATCACAATACCAAACAGTCAAGTTAAGGCTGTTTTTTCTGATGGAGCGGGTTCTGGCGCAGCCATGACTGACGCCTTTACAGACTTGAGCGTCCCAAGTTTGTTTATAGCGGGGGCCGCAGCGCCTTCAATTGGTGACGTTTTGGCATTAAGCATAGCGTTAGGATAAACGATGGCTAATACATTCAAGAGTTATTTGGCGAGTGCAACGGGAACCTCTGCGGCTACTGTACGCACAGTGCCGTCAAGCACACAGACGGTTGCGGTGGGTATTAACCTCGCTAACATTCTCACAAGCCAAATCAAGGTCAGTGCCTACATTACCAGAGGCGGTACAGATTATTACATTGTTAAAAACGCACCGATACCCGCGCAAGGGGCGCTGTCTGTGCTGGATGGGAAAATTATCTTAGAAGCTGCTGATGTTGTTAAAGTAATATCAGACACGGGTAGCAGCGTAGATACTGTATTGTCGGTGTTGGAGATTACCTAATGGCTGGATATATCGGCACGGGCGCAGTCCCGCAGGCTACACAGAAACGTGATTCATTTACGGCAACGGCTGGGCAAACCAGCTTTCCCACAAGTGGATATACGCCCGGATTTGTAGATGTTTATATGAACGGTGTGAAACTTGCACCTGCCGATTTTACCGCGACCAATAGCTCAGACGTTGTGCTGGCGGTTGCTGCGGTTGCTAACGACACGTTAGAGATTATTTCTTTTAGCACATTTGAAATATCATCACGGACATTTACGGGTGACGTTACTGCAAGCGGCGGAACATTCTTGCCCACGGGCGATACGTCTGCGGGTGATGCCGCTGCTATGGGCTATGCTGCGGCTGATGGTTTGGTGCTTACGGGTCAGGGTTCTACATCAGACGTAACTATTAAGAACGATGCAGACGCTACAGTAATGTCGATACCAACAGGCACAACGGGTGTGACGTTTGCGGGTACTCCTACGTTCCCTGATGGCAGCATAAACATTGCTGATCTGGATATTGACGGTGGTACAGATATTGGCGCAGCGTTGGTCGATGCTGACTTAATGGTTGTTGATGATGGTGCGGGTGGCACCAATCGTAAAGCTACCATGTCTAGGCTTGCTACCTATATGGGTACTAAGATTGGCGGAGGGTTAGTGTTTATTTCTTCTATTGATGTAAGCAACGCAGCAACTGCTAATTTTACAGGTTTTGATTCAAGTAAATATGACAGTTACTTGTTTACGTGCGGCAATATTGTTCCTGTAACAGATGAAGTAGTATTTGGCTTAAGAATGTCTGTTGACGGTGGTTCTAATTACTTATCTGCAAGTGATAGTTATTATATCATTGGAGCAAGTCCGGGTTTTTCTGCTGGAGATGCAAATTTACTACCTTTAATGTATTTTAATTTTGGCAATGTTGCCGCAACAGAGGGAGGTTCGATTGATGTTAAAATAAACAGCCCTCAAATAAATGCACGAACTTATGCAGGTGGAACTGGTCTTAATACACAATACACGGGTTACCTTGCGCAGTCGGCCAGTGGTGGTGGAACGAAAGTTGCTACAGTTGTTAATGCAGTTCAGTTTTTATTTAATAGTGGAAATATAACGTCAGGAACAATCACCATGTACGGTCTAGTAAACTCATAGGAGCATAAAATGCCACGATACCACAACGTTAATGGCAACATGGTGCAGTTTACTGCTGATGAAGAAACTGCACGGGATGCAGAAGAGGCGGCATGGGCTGCGGGGGCAGATACTCGCGCAGCGGCGTCTGTGCGCGAAGACCGAGACAGCAGACTAGCGGAATGCGATTGGATGGCTAATTCTGACGTAACAATGGCAAGCGCGTGGACAACGTACAGACAGGGGTTGCGTGATGTACCCGCACAGTCTGGGTTTCCAAACAGCGTCACATGGCCCACTAAGCCTACTTAGGAGATTATAAGATGGCAGGATATATCGGCAGCAAAGGCTCTGGAATTATTTCAGGTATTGATGCGTCTATCGCGGACCTCAACCTGACGGATAAGGCGTCAGCCAACGGCACTACAGAAGCCAATAAAGTTCTTACTGCTGACGGTAATAAGGACGTTACCGCGATCCGCAATTTGACTGCTACAGGGAATGCCACCGTTGGTGGTTCTGTAACTGCTACAGGCACCGTTACACGCGCCCTGACGCGAGGTTCTATTGATGTTGGCAATAGCTCTGGTGTGTCTACGCCTCTGGCTATCGGCGGTGCAAATACACTGCTTCAATCCGATGGAACAGATGCGTCTTGGGCTACTGTTTCTGGATCAGACAGTCGGCAATCATATGTCACGAATGCTACCGTTGACGCTAGAGCGGCAGTGTTTTTGAACAGTGATGGAACGGTAGATCAAACGGGTAGTTATCCACTTGCAGACAATGACGTTGTAGTCAGCACCTTTAACGCCAAACTTAGCGGTGCATATGGCGCTCAATATGATGGTCATGCTGGTTCGACAGCGTATAAAGATTCAGGTACTGTTGCAGACCGCAGACACGTAACAATTTACAAATACCGTATTGGAACAAATGCTGCGAATGCAAGGTATGTGGTTTCTGCTGTTGCAGCAGATGGAACAATGACCCACGGCACACCCACTGCGTTTAACTCTTCAGGACCAATGAATAACTGTAACGTAAAGTACAACGCCAACATAGACAGGTTTATTGCTGTTTATGATTATGGTGGCTGGGAAAGTGGTGGTAGTTATGGCGGTATCGCAGTTGCAATAGGTACGTTAAACGCCAGCAACAACACCGTAGCGTGGACGCATACAACTAATCTCGGAAATGCTGGATCAGGTGTTCAGCGCGGCTTTTGTTATGAGGATAATGGCAACTCTATAGAAACTCCAGCTTTTTCTGTTGCAGACGATGGCTCCCATCTTATGATCTTGCATGGGGGTCATTATAATAACCAAAGCAACAATGCCACTGGGGAGCTTTCTGTAAAAGCAGTTACTCTTAACGCAGGAAACAACACCGCCTCTGGGGGAAGTTGGTTAGACATACAAGTTTCATCTGGTACAAAATATGATTGGCAGGGCTTATATCCCAAAAGCATTTTTTGGCATCAAAATTCAAGTCAACATATTGTTAATACCCGCAAGGTTGGCGGATCTGATGGAGAGCAAGACATTTACCTATTTACTGTGAGTGGCACTACACCCACTCAAGTAGGGTATGCTCTTGGGCCTATAGGTGTTGGTGGGCACCCTAATGGGGGGCTACAAAGTTTTCCTCAAATTGCATGGTATAACTTGACCAGCACAAAACTTTGGGGCATTGGGATCAACACATCAGCGGGAGTATATGTTAGTTTTTATGAAATGACTGTTGGAAGTGGAAGTATTTCAAACCTTAAAACCAAGGTTGTCAAACTTGTGGAAACAAAACAAAATGGCGATACTTTAAGCACTTCTTTAATTTCTACCTACAATGCAATGACAACGGCTGCGGTTAATTTTGATAGTAACGGAACAGCTTATATACTTTATAAACCGGGAAATACTATGAGTAGCGATAGTGTTCGGGCCAACGTAGCAGTTATAAAAATGATTTACGACGAAACTGACGTTGGGGCGTTAGTTTCCTGCCTTTTAAATGAAGTGTCTTCTGACACTACTATTATCTATCCTCAAGGGGGAGATTTTGTAACATATGACACTGGAAGAAACTTTTTGTTTACACTAGGCACGAATAAGTTCATCAACTCTGCACAGGATACTCAGATAGTTGCTCAGACTATCAATGTAGCAAACAACGGCAGCGGATTAAATCCTATTGGCATACATGATAGTTCTTCAAGCGCATCAAGTGGAGCCACTATAACGGTTGCACAGGCTGGCAGTGTGGTTTCTGGATTTAGCAGTCTTAATGTGGGTGAAAGTCAATTTGGAGGGGGCAAGCGGTTGGGGTATGCCCTATCTGCAACTAAAGTATTTGTAACCGCTGATGGTAATGGGGGATAAGATATGTATGTACCAGAAACACTAGTTCCTTTTTGGGATTGGCATCCAAGACACCCTGAATACAGCACATTACAAGCAGCTTTTGTGGTTTGGCGTAACTTGAAGTTGTGTGAAAGTGATTTTATGGCTTTAGGCGATACGCCAACAATGTCTACGAATTGGGCAACATATCGACAGGCTTTGCGTGATTTACCCTCTAATGAAAATTATCCTGCAAACTTAATTGACCCAACATTTGTACCGCTAGACCCTAACGGAGAATAACTATGACCAAAGCCAGAGATTTAGCAGGGTTCTCGACGGGTTCGATTACCAACACCACGGCTGACGGCCTTATCCTAAAGGGCGATGGTAGCAGCACAGACGTTGTAATTAAAAACGGTGCTAACGCTACGGTAGCTACGGTATCGGACGGTAGTACAAATCTTTCTGTTGCTGGTAGTGTAACGGGCGCGTTGGCTAGGGGTGCTATACAAGTAGGCAACTCATCAGGTGTGGCTGCAGCGTTGGCTAAAGGTACGTCAGGCTATGTTTTAACCGCAGGTGCTAACGACCTATCTTGGGCTGCATCTGGTGCATCGGCAGTTGTGTTTCCGACA
>Ga0181396_1000364_pt1 | contig 10279 bp, 17 predicted proteins | sample 19SPOviralmetaG_FD_130125 | JGI IMG/M metagenome (GOLD analysis project Ga0181396, IMG submission 130125) | Marine viral communities from the oligotrophic San Pedro Time Series (SPOT) site, San Pedro Channel, CA, USA - 19 SPOT_SRF_2011-01-11 | ecosystem: Environmental > Aquatic > Marine > Strait...
GCAGATGGTCAACTAATATATGATAACTATGGTCATATAAGTACTATGGGAGTACATCCTAAACTATACAAAATAGTAGAAGCAGCCGGATGGTATTGCGAGCCATACGACGCTGGAACTTTATTCGCATTTAAGGACTAAAAATGAAAAACTTTATAAAATGGTTAGTACCGTGGGATAACGAAATGAAATGGCTATTAAAAGCATTAGGATTTTTCGTTATATTATTTATATTCTTTATCTTAGCAGGATGTAGTACTCTACAGGATAAGATGGATGAACAAAGACTACAACAAAACACAATATGTTGTATTCCAGATCCTGATTTTCCTGAATCTTGTGGTGGATGGGAATTATGTGAGGAAGAAAAATGAATAAATCAGAAAAAGTACAAAAAGCAGCGCACGATGCGTTGTTAGCATCAATTACTACATTGATGGACAGAGCAAATAAAAATAAAAAACTAAAAAGGAGTGATAAAAATGTACGATTGGAAAATATACGTAGCAAATAACGACGAACCAGTAGAAAGAGTCTATAATCATGATACAGAAGAAGAAGCTTTAGAAGATTACAATGAAAATTATAACAGTGATCCAGAAAAAGCAGAAAAAGCCGAACGTATTATGGCTGTAGTAGAAAATAAATGGTCAGGTGAAAAAGAAAAGTTCGATACAATGGACGAAGCTTTTGAGTGGATCAATGAACAAGAAGTAATCTACTATAGTGTCGCTATGAACTATTTGATAGAAAATGATGTATCATTAAACGAAAGTTTAGAAGAAGCAGATGCGATGGGTTTTACTACTGATATGCTAAATAGTGAAATACTAGCAACAATTCTTTTAAGAAAAATGTTAAACGAAAATATATATGAGGAATAATTATGAAATATATAAAACTATTTTTAATTTATACAGCGTTTTTATCATCTATTATATCTGCGGGTTGTTTAATATACGTAGTACAATGGTTAGAAGCGCTAAGAAAAGGCTGGTTAGTATGATAAGTGGTTATTTTAATACTACCTTTTATACATACTACTCAGATTGCTGCGGTGAGGTTGTTAGAGATCAAGACACAAGACCTTACTGCAGTGATTGTGGATCTGATTGCAGAAGTTTAAGTCAAGAAGAGTATGATGAGGAACAAGAAGAAAAGAAAGAAAATGAAAAACAAATGCGAGAAGATCATTTATATGATGAATACAAGGAGGGATTGATATGAGTACATACTGGATGGACTCTAATGATTGGAAGAAAGAAGCAGATTATGAAAGATTATATGAAACTTACAAATCAGAAGCAAAAGATGAAATGATTGGTGAGTTAAAAGAAATAGAAAAATCATATAATATCTTAATCGACAAGAAAACTGGATTTATTGCTAAAAATAGAAAAGGCTTAGCATTAGAATATCTAAAGCAAGCTTGGTCATTAGGTTATTATTACTTTGAAACACCAGAAGAAGAACCAATTAGTATATTAGAATATGAATTTGACGATTATATCGATGAATATTTAAACGATAATTTGTATCCTGTACTTCTCGGTGATGAAATAAGTAATAAAGCAGCAGTAATAAAAGATCTTTTAGGAGATATGTATGGTCAAACTAAACGAAACGACTAAAACCGAAGAAGATCAGAATTATATATATCACTTAGTCGACAAACTATATAAAGACATTAAGATAATGTTTGAAGGCACAAGAATATATAGTGATGATGATGTTCGGAAGTATATATACGAAAATATTCAAGCTACTTACGGTAAACGGAAAAGATGGCGACAAATTAAGATGACAAAAATGGAAATATATGAAGAAGTATTAAAAGAACTATTTGGAGAATCACATGGTAAATAAATATTATGGTGATATTATAAACTTGACTGAATTAGTCGAGTATATAAACAAACGAATAGATAGAAATAAAGTTAAAGTTAATATGCGACAAGATTATGATGTAAGAGCTCATGATTTTATTGTATGTGGTGCTTTTAATCCTTATTTCGAAACAGAAAGTGTAGGAATACCAATAGAAATAGATATTGTTTGCAATACAATAGACGCAGACATTAGCTATGATGAAATAAAAGAAATACTAGATGAATTTAATTTAGTACTAAGACATGAATTAATTCATTTAGAGCAGTATGTAGAAGATCGATTTGACTTCGATGATATTGAAGCCAATGAGAAAGAAGCATACGAACGCGAAAAAAAAGCTATACCTTGGTATAGAAACATAACTTATAAGGAGTAATAATTATGATAGTAAATTTAAAATTCGAAGACTGGAACGAACAAGAATTTGTATTTGACTTATGTCACATATCTACTATTCCACCAGGAAATTACAAGTTAATAAATACTTGTGCAGATCCTGATGTAATAAATGATAAAGTGCCTGTAAGACGTGAAATAGAAATAGAAATAGACATTAATGATGAGTATGACAGATCAACAGTAGCTGAAATACTTAAAATATGGTCGAAACATTACCAACCAAAAGTTAGTGGTGAATATGCTAACAATTATAAAAGTGAAATAGATAGTATAAGAAAAGAATTACTAGATTAATAAGGAGAAATAAAATGGCTGATGTAACAGATGCTGTAAAAGGCAGATGGCACGGTATTCTCAAAACACTTGGTGTTGACGAGAAATACTTGCAAAATAAGAATGGTCCTTGTCCATTATGTGGAGGTACAGATAGATATACATTCACAGATATGAATGGTGACGGAGTGTACTTATGTAGAGGATGTGGTAACGGAAATGGCTGGACACTAGTACAAAAGCTGTACAAGTGGGATTTTCGTACTGCTGTAGAACATATAGAACCACTAGTAGGACTTGGTAAAATTGAGAAAGTCGAAGCTGCACCAAAGAAAGATCCGCGTCCTGCTTTAAATTATGTAGCTAAACAACTTAAACCAATAAAATATAATGGATCTGTTGGTCAATATCTTAGATCTCGTGGTGTTGCTGATATTCCTAACGGATTAAAACAAGCAACACTAGATTATTACGAAAACGGTAAATCACTTGGTAAATACGAGTGTATGCTAGGAGTAATAAAAGACTTCGAAGGTAATGGTGTTTCATTTCATATTACATATACTAAAAACGGTAAGAAAGCTGATCTTAAAAACAGTAGAAAAATAATGCCGCCTAAAGGCACTATTACAGGAGCTGCTATAAGAATAAGTGATGATTGGAAAGAAGAATCTGTACTTGCGTCTCATGGTGATGATGGAAATGGTAAAAATACAATTTGTGTTGCTGAAGGAATAGAAACTGCGTATTCTGCAAGTCAAGATTGTGGATATCCAGCTTTCGCAGCAACTAATGCTCATTGTTTAGAGAACTTTATACCGCCAAATGGTGTAGAATGTGTTTTAATATACGGTGATAATGACGCATCATTTACTGGACAAGCTGCAGCATATATACTCGCTAAAAGATTGAAAATGAAAGGAATAAAATCATATGTATTTATTCCAGATAAAATAAATACTGACTGGAATGATCAAATGCATTCAAACTTCAAAGACTTTCTGGAGAATTAATATGAATAACGTACAAGAAATAGTTTGGTCAATAGAAGAAAGAATAATGCAAAGCGGAAGTAGTAATAATAACAACTCTGCTGTTAAAGAAATAAGAAATGCAAATTGCTTGCGTGACGACTTTAGAATGGTTAACATAGTTAAAGAAACATTTAATTATTTAACATCAACATTTCAAAGGCATGAAGGCAAAATAATGTTAACAAACACTAATATGAATGTTGGTGAAATATGCGTAAAACATTTAGCAATTGAAAATGCAAACATCGTACTTAAAATGAAACTTGGTTGCTTAATATTGAATACACTTATCGATCAAGAATATTTAATATTAACAAGAGAACCTTTCTTCACAATAGAAGAAATTATGGAAAAAGGTAAAAAGAAACAAGTTAGATTACAGCCATATCATTTAGAAATGGCTCACAAATATGGAAATATTGTATTAGATGAAAAAGAAAGAATAGGTATATCAAGACATCAATATCCTGCTTGGAGGAAAAATACTAGGATGGTTGATGGTATTAAAGATAGATTAATTAAAAGCTCAGTAAAAGAAATAGATCAGTATTCAGATTATGTAAAAGCAGTTAATCGATTAGAAAAAGTAAAATGGTGTGTTAATGCAAACGTAGCTAAAGTAAGTGAAAAACTTGAAAATAAATTAACAGAAACAATTATTAAATTAGAAACTGAAGACGGATTAGAAATAGAATTCGATGCAAAAGATATACGTAGAGAAAATATAAATAAAATATATAAAGATATAAAATTATATAGAAATGGATCACTATTCGAACCTGATAAAGGAAATTCTACAACAGTGAAAGTTATAGAAGATGCTTTAAATAAAGAAGAAAAACGCAAGAATACACTGAAGAAAGATGGTAAAGCTATGAGATTATGCTTGCGGAAAATTAACAAACTTAACAAACTGTTTGATAAACATAATCTTATGTGGACAGCAAAACAATTATGCTTAGCAACACAATCAAAAGCAGCTCGAAATCATGCTATATTAAATAGTATACATGGTTCTAATGGTTGGGCGTCTTATACATTTTACTTGTCTATGTTTTTAGATTTTCGTGGTAGAGTGTATGCACGAGATCCATACTTTTCGTATCAATCTAATGACTTAGCAAGAGGTCATTTACAATTTGCAGAAAAACAATTAGTTACTGAAACTGGTTTTAAATATTTATTAATACATGCAGCTAATAGTTATAACCAATCGTATACTATTAAAGAATTAGAAACATTAGAATGGACTAAAACAAATTATGTAAGTGATCTTGTCGCTGATGGTATACCAGACTTGTCTGTAGATAAAATGTCATTAGAAGACAGACAAAAATGGTCTGAAGAAAATACTGAATTATTCTGGAACATAGCAGAAGATCCAATAGCAACAAAAGACATTTGGATGGCTGCAGAAAAACCTTGGGTTTTCTTATCTATATGTTTCGAAATATGCGCTTATCATGGATCACTATTAACTGATGAAGAACATTATTCACAGCTACCAATAGCTATTGATGGATCATCTAATGGCACTCAACACCTCGCTGCAATGTCTAAAGATGAAGTTGCTGGTCGAATGGTTGGACTCATGGAACAAGAAAAACCAATTGACTTTTATATAATCGTAGCGAAAGGAATTCTTAATAGAAATGTCGGTACTGACTTAGGAAAAATACTAGCAGAAATACCAATGAAACTGATCAGAAAAGGTATTAGTAAGCGTGGAACTATGACGAAAGCTTATGATGCTGGTGTTAAATGTATAGCAGATATCATATACATGGATTGCTATGACGCTGGTATGACTACAAAGTACGGAATTACAAAAACAATAGCTAAAAAGCTGTCAAAAGATCTTGTACAGACTTATAATGCAATTTGTTCTGGTCCTGTTTCTATTAAAAATTACTTACAAGCCTTAGTCAAGCATAGGGTAGACACACAAAATGAAGATACGGTATGCTGGATGAGTCCTAGTGGCTTTCCTTGTGTGTCCGAAAAGTGGATTATGAACAAAAAGAAGGTAGAACTGCCATTTACACAAGGTAGGATACAAGTTGTTGTTCATGAGCAAACAACGCGTCCAGCAATGCACGAAATGATATCAGGAATTAGTCCTAATTATGTGCATTCTATGGATGCAGCACATATGTCATTAGTTATTGTAGAGCTTGAAAAATCAGGTATACTATCCTTTGGTGCTATACACGATAGTTTTAGTGTTCATGCTGAAAAAGTACCTGAGTTACTACACATAACAAAAGAAACATTTATTGACATATACGATAGAAATATATTTAAAGATATGAGAAGTCAGATTATTAGTAATGATCCATTATTTACAGAAGCAGAACCTAGAAAAGGAAAGCTCGATCTAAAAGAGTTGATGTATTCTGACTATTTCTTTTGTTAATTCGACCACTCCCTTATAGAGTCGGCGGATATAATATTATTATGAAAAGGAGATGCTATGAGTGAGAGTCTAAGTAATATAATAAACAATCTAAACGCTATACCTGTAACCGAAGGTTTTATAGAATATAGAAAAAAACAATGGAACTTAGGTTACGCTAAAGCTGAAGTAAATATAGATGCTCAATTACTAGAATACTATTTAATATCGTTAGGTTTAGTTGCTAAAACTGACAGTATTAAAAATGATTTTTACTTTGATGATATGTATATAGATGTCAAAGAAGTAAATAATAAGTGGTTCAATGTAGGTGGTAAAAACGGTGATAAGAAATATTGGTGGACAAGAAATATAAGTGAAGGTGAATTAACTCACTTTCTATTTATAAAATCTGATCGTAACCAAAATGAATTATTATCTGTTGGTGATGTAATTAATATTAATGAACATGCTACATGGTTAGCAAAAGATATAATAGACCAACTACAAAAATCACATTATGGTGGATACTATATGGATCCAAAATTAATATTTAAAAAAAAGGAGTAATAATATGGGAAAAATTATAATAGATATGCCCTCAGAACCATTACAAGAGGCTGTAGAAAAGAAAGTAAACTTAGAGTTAGATCAAAGGTTAGGACTCGATCATGTAGTCGCTATGATAGCAATATGGGGTCGTGATAGAAAAATTACAACAAATGGTGTTCCAATAACTCAAGCTATTAAAACTCTTGAGGAATGTCATGAATTATTAGAAGCAGTTAATACAAATAATACAGATGAAGTAATCGATGCTATAGGTGATATTGTGGTAACATTAGTTATGCAGTGTGAATTACAAGGTTTAGATTTATTTAGTTGTGTTTCATCTGCTTATAACGAAATAAAAGATCGTAAAGGTCATTTAAATGAAGTAGGTGATTTTATAAAAGAAAAATAATAAGGAGCTATAATGAAAGCAACAACTATATCTGATGCTTACAATCAAATGCTTTGGCATGTATATGCTAAATGGGATTTTAAATCCAAGCCACGAGATATGGCTATCAGAGAAAAATTAAATGTACAAGTAACAATAAACAATCCAAGCAGCAAACCTATTGTAACTGATGATAAAAAGCGTAACAAAATTATAGAAAGTTATACAGAACGTGAGTTGCAATGGTACCTATCAGGAGAAACTTCAGCAGATTCTGCTCCAAGTAACTTCTGGAAAACTATAGAAAATGAAGAAGGCCAAATAAATTCTAATTATGGTCATATAACTTTATATGATCGTACTGAATTTTATACTACGCCTTATTGGTTCGCTTTAAAAGCGTTGAAAAAAGATAAAGACACTCGACAAGCTATTTGTCGTTACAATAAAGCCAAGCATGCAAAATTAAATCCAAAAGATTTTGTATGCACTATGTATCAAAACTTTCATATACGTGAAGATCAATTGTATTCAACGGTAAGAATGAGATCAGCAGATCTTTTTACTGGTCCTGTTTATGATTTACCTTGGTTTTGCTACTTAATGGAAAAAATGCTAGAAGACTTAAAACCAGTATATCCAAATTTAAGTTTGGGTCAACTGACTTTTAGTGCTGATAGTCTACATATATACGAACGCGATGTAGACGAAGTTGTTAAAATGATTGATTTCTTTGGTCAATCCATTCAGCAAGAAGCGTTTGTTAAATAATAAGGAGTTATAATATGTCCCCACAAGAAACACTACAACATTGTCAAGCTTTAATGGAGCTAAAAGCACAAGACTATACTGGAAACTCATCAGTCACAATGGCTGATTACTATCCAAGAGGTATAGCAACCATATATGATATTATGTGGGCAAAAATGTTAAGAATTAAATCTGTCATGGAACAAATGGAAACTCGTGACAGTGAAAACTTTGAGTCGATACAAGACTCTTGTGTGGACCTGATAAATTACGCAACGTTCTTTGTAGCTTACATGGACGGTGATATACCAGGTCAAAATAGTGATAAAAATATGTTTAATCAATCAATAAAGGAGTAAAAAAGTGATATTAGAAAACACTAAAGTAGTATGGCCTAAATTAGGCGACAACGCAGGTACTAAGTATATGTCAGAAGATAAAGAATGGTCAGTAGACTGTTTATTGTCTCCTGAACAAGCTAAAACCTGGAGGGATTCTGGAGTTAAACCAGCAGTTAAGGATAAAGATGGGCAAACGTTCATTAAACTTAAGAAAGACTGCGTATGGCGTAATTCTGGTGATCCTAAAAAGCCACCAATGGTTGTTGATAAGTTTGGTGACTCAATGGATCCACTAATTATCGGTAATGATTCTGTATGTAATGTACAGTACTCAGTCCGTGATTGGGAATTCCAAGGACAGAAAGGCAAGTCAGCAGAGTTAATAGCTGTGCAAGTACTTGAGTTAAATGAATACACTGGATCTTCAGGTGATAGTGTAGAGTTTAGCTTTTCTGCTAAAGAAGAAAAATCACTCGATGCTATAACTGAAGGTGATGACGATATTACGTTTTAAGACTTAATATTTACAGAGGGCATTGTTCGCAGTGTCCTCGATAAATGTTAATAATAAGGAGTAATAATGATAAAAATAATATTGATAACGGGGTTTCTATTGAGTATACTATTTGAGTGGTACAAAGACAGACCATGAAGTTAAGACAATATCAAAAAGATGTTTTAAATGATCTAGTTAAAGTAGAAAGACAAGGTAATCGTAGAATAATATTACAAGCTGCAACAGGTTCTGGAAAAACAGTAATGGCTGCAGCATTAGTAAAAGCTTTTGTAGAAAAAGGCAGAAAAGTATTATTCCTAGCTCATAGACGAGAACTAATCATACAAACATCAGACAAATTAAATGACTTCGAAGTAAGACACGGAGTTATTATGGCTAATCATAAAAAAGAAAACTCATTCGCAACAGTACAAGTTGCATCTATTGATACTCTAAGAGCGCGAGCAATAACAAAAAACAAAATGGATCTACCAATTGCTGATTTAATTATCATCGATGAAGCTCACAGATCATTAAGCAATACTTATATTAAACTTATAAATCTATACAGTAAAAGCTTAATTGTAGGCTTAACAGCTACACCAATAAGATCTGACGGTGTGGGATTAGGATCTATTTACTCACATATGGTTAAAGCTCCTGGAATTAAAGAGCTAACAAGACTAGGTAGTTTAATCGAAGCTGTTTATTATTCACCAAGTATACCAGATCTTAAAGGTATAGGATTAATTGCAGGTGATTACAACGCAAAAGAGTTAAGCGGACGAATGAACCTACCAAAACTTGTCGGTGATGTAGTTAGAACATGGAAACACATAGGAAATGGTAAACAAACATTAGTATTTGCCTCAAGTGTTAAACATAGTAAGAATTTATGCGAAACATTTATCGATTCTGGTGTATCTGCAGCTCATTTAGACGGACAAACACCAACAAAAGAAAGAGTAAAAATATTAGAAGACTTCGATACAGGTAAAGTAACAGTAATATGCAACTGTATGGTGCTAACTGAAGGATTTGATGCACCAAAAGCACAAGTTTGTGTACTAGCAAGACCAACAAGATCATTAGGATTGTACATTCAGATGGTTGGAAGAGTATTAAGACCTCATCCAACTAAAGATAAAGCAATAATAATAGATCATTCTGGCGCTGTATACACTAACGGATTTGCAACAGACGATCATAACTGGATACTAACATCAGGTAAAGCAAAAGAAAATGAAAGAACTGAGCCTGCGGAACGAGAAGAGTCAACATTAATATGTGAAGGTTGTTTTAGAACATTCAGCGGCAGCAATATATGTCCAGGATGTGGTAAGATTCATAAGAGTAAAAGCTCTTACGTAGAATATATAGACGCTGAGCTAGGTCTAGTTAATAAAAAGACTAAGAAAGTTGAAAGAAAAGAGAGATACGGTGAAAACTTTAAAAGAGAATTCTATCAACAATTACTCGGTTATACTGTAATCAAAGGTTACAACGATAACTGGGCAAATTATAAATATAAAGAACGGTTTGATAGTTTTCCTCAATTTAAAGATGCCGTTGCAGAAAAGCCTAACAAAGAGACGATGAGTTACATTAAACATCTTCAGATAAAATGGGCTAAACGTAGAAAATAAAAAGGAGTAATAATATGGAAGTAGTAAATAGAATAGAATATGACGATACTTTATTGCCTCAGGGTAGTGATCTATGGTTAGAAACTAGAAGAAAATACGGAACAGCTTCAGA
>Ga0181396_1000365_pt1 | contig 10276 bp, 5 predicted proteins | sample 19SPOviralmetaG_FD_130125 | JGI IMG/M metagenome (GOLD analysis project Ga0181396, IMG submission 130125) | Marine viral communities from the oligotrophic San Pedro Time Series (SPOT) site, San Pedro Channel, CA, USA - 19 SPOT_SRF_2011-01-11 | ecosystem: Environmental > Aquatic > Marine > Strait...
CAATAGGTAAATATGTATTTCAAGGTAATTTAGCTAGCTTAGAGACTCAAATATGGTCTAATACATTTAAGAAAAAAGAAGACAAATATTTTGCAAACCTTATAAATAATTCACCTGCTGTAAACGGTGAAATACTATATGGAGCAGACATGTCAGGTATAAAAGGTTTTTACTCAACTGTAAAAATGAAATTAAATAATTCAACTTATCCTACAACTAAAAAAGAATTATTTGCAGTATCTTCTGATATTGTAGAATCATCATATTAAATTTAATTAAATGAAAAACGCACTAGTAAAGTTAACTAGAGAAAAAATAGAAAAACTAGAAAATGAATTATTAAATAATAATAATCCTAATATAGTAAAAGGAAATACAAAACATTTTCCACTAAAACATTCTTTTTCAGAAGGTGTTTATATAAGAGAAATGTTAATGAAAAAAGGTGGCATTGTAATAGGAAAGCTACATAAATATAGTCACACTTGGTTTTTAATGCAAGGTGAATTAACCGTAGCTACTGATGAGGGTACTAACGAATATATAGCCCCTTGCTATGTTAATGCTCCTGCTGGTGCTAAAAGAGTTATATATGCTATAGAAGATTCAGTTTTTATAAATGTGCACCCTAACCCAAAAAATATAACAGACATAGAACAATTAGAAAATATGCTTACATGTACTTCATATAACGCATACGAAAAATATAAACAATTAAAACAATAGCTTATGAGCATGGTAACAGTCGGAATAATATCCGGTGTAGGTAGCGCGATTACAGGAATATTCGGTGCTAGTTCTGCTAAAAAAAGAGCAAGAGCTGCGGCTAGAGAAAAAAGAAGATTAAGCGCAAAACTTACTAGCTTAGAAAACAGTAGACAAACTGTTATAAACCCTTATTCAGATACTAAAAATCTAAGTAATTTAGCTTCAGATTTAAGCGGAGGTATGTCAAATCCGTTTGCTAGTCTAGGTGTTGCTACAAAGGCTGCTGAAATACAAATAGAACAAACTGACATTGCTTTAGCTAATACACTAGATACGTTAAGAGCTACAGGGGCTAGTGCTGGTGGTGCAACTGCGTTAGCACAAGCTGCTTTACAAAGTAAAAAAGGTGTTAGTGCAAGTATAGAATAACAAGAAGCCGCCAACGAGAAAGCTAGAGCACAGGGTGAACAACAACTACAACAAATGAAAACCGCTGAAGCTCAGAGAATGCAAGGTATTGCCTTATCAGAAGGTGCTAGAGTTCAAGGAGCACAAGCTCAAGGTAAAGCGTTTATGTTTAATGCTCAAGAAAACAGAGAAGCTGGTAAACTTGATAGAGTTTCTGCTCAAATATCAGGTGCACAAGCTAGAGAAGCTCAAGCTCAATCTGATAGAACGTCTGCTATTACAGGTGCTATAGGTGGTTTAACGTCAATAGCTGGTAGTTATATGAGTGCATATGGAACAATGAATGCGTGAAATTAAACGCCGGCAGCGGCACAAATACTAACAGAAATTTTAAATACCATCCAGGAGGTTAAAAAAATAAATATGAGTTACAGAAATCCACAGCAATACGTAGACACAACTACAGCTAAATCTTTTCAAAACTTGCAACAAACAATTGCTGGTTCTTTTGCTGGTGTAGCACAGTCTTATGCTCAAGCTGCTGAAAGAAGAAGAAAAGAAAACGAAAAAAAAGAAGAGGAAAATAAAAAAACTATAAAAGGTATAAATAAAGAAGTTTCAAACCTTAGAAGAACTTTAAACATAACTGATGACAAGTATAAAGATACTGATTGGGCTGAGGTTTACAACCCTTTAATAAAAGAATATGAGGATTTATCAAATTCTATAGAGTTTGGCACTAGTGAAAACCCTTCTGCTGATAGAATTAGAAGAGATGAAATATATGCTAGTGTAGCAGGTTTAGAAAACTCTATTGCAAATGTTGCTAGTTATGTCGATGGTATGGACGATAAAATAATGAATGCAGATAAACAAGGTGGTTTATATACTGGCATGGATTCAAACACGTTTAAAGGTTTGAGTATATTTTCTCAAAAGCTACCAGGCAAAAGACAACCAAGATTTGTTGATGGTAATGTAAAAAAATTAGTTTGGGATATTTATGATGAAGATGATAATTTAATTCAAACTTTTGACGCAGAAAAACTACAAAGAATAGGAACAGATTTAGATGAATTAGTCATAACTATTCCAAATCAAGCAGAAGCTAATAAAGCTTCTAAATTAGAAATAGGCACTGTTTTTGAAACGAAAAATGGAGTAAATGGAGAATATTTTAGTGGAAAAATTAAAAGTTCATATTTAGATGATGGAAAAATAATAGACAAACAAGTAGCTGCTAATGGAGCTGTTCAATACACAACAGTTAGGCAGGTAAACAAATACAGTGAAAATGGAATAATTTTTAACGAAGAGTTTAACACTGTTATAGATGCCAGCATTGATGGTATGTTACAAACTAATAAAGATAATACAAGCGCTATAGCGTTTAACAATTCTCAATTTAAAGATATAACTTTTGATATTGAAGACTTTGTTAACAACCCTTATTTTAAAGGAAAATACACAAAAGAAAATTTACCAGAAGAAATAAAAGCAGCTCTAAAAGATAAAGATGGTTTTCAGTTTGATTTAAATGATCCACTTACAGATGTAGAAAAAGATATTTTTCGTGTGGCATATAAAAAACATTATTTAGACACAGAAGTTCCTAATGAAGTTCCTGGTCTTACCTCTAACGTTAGCGAAAGACAACTAGATACAGAAAACCTTACTTCTTATTTAAAAAATCAATATAATCCTAAAAAACATCTAACTAAGAAAAATAAGTCAGGTGTTAACGCTAGCGCATATGTTCAAAGCTTGAAAAATGATGAAAGAATAGATCCTGCGGTTAGAGAAACTATAATCCCTATAAACGCATTAACTTTAGACAGGGTAAAAGCTGAAGCAAAAGTTCTTTATATAAATGACAATGAAATTGAAGGTGAATTAACACCTACTCAACAAGCGGAGCTTGATTTAAACATTAAAGAAACGATTAAACAGTTCAAGGATGGGGAAAACAAAGGAAAAGCCTGGGACACTAAAGACAGAGTAGCTATAACTTATGATCAAGTTATAGATAGAATAAGCAAGAGACAGAAAAAATTATTAGACGTAACAAATAAAAATAAAGCTATAGTTTATTAATAATCAAATAATATACGTATGAACGAATATATAGTAAACGGTCAACTCTACCAGGTGTCTGATGACAGGCTTGAGAAGTTTTTAAAAGAATTTCCTAACGCTCAACTAAAAGAAAAAGAAATTGTTGAACCAGTAAAGACAGAGGCTGTTGTGGAGGGTGTTGCGGACACAACAGCAATAAACGAACAAATAGCAACGGGTCAGAGTACGGACTTAGGATCGGAAGATATTTCTTTGGATTTAGAAAAAGTAAATAATATAAGCCAAAATTTTCAACAAGAAGATGTAGTAGATGGTGTGACAACTGATCAACAGCCTTTAGATGTTTTAGAGCAGGAAGATTTAGGGTTATATATAGATGATTTAATAAAAACAAGAAAAGATTATTTAAAAACAGAGGAAGAAGAAAACAAAGTAGAAACAGAAATTGTTGAGACATTTGCTAATGTTACAGCAAACATGTTAAATGTTCCTACTAGCTTAAAAAGTAGTGTGCAAGATGTTTTAGCGTCTAGTGTTTTAATAGGAAAAGAAATTTTAGAACCTATAGTAGGAGAAAGAGAAGTTCTTACGGATTTGTGGTTAGATCTTATGGAAAATTCTAAAAAAACCAAAGAAGAAATGCTGGACGTTAGTGTTAATATTTATGGTGATGATAAAGACAAAGGTAGTAAATTTGTAGAAGGAGTTAGAACTGGTGATATTTCTGATATGGTAGGTGGTGCTGTAACTGGAATGACTAGTATAGTTACAACTATGGTACCAGCTATACTAACTGGAGGTGCTTCTTTAGTTCCTCAGATAGTAGGCCCAATGATTTCAGATTACAATATTGAAAAAGCTAACGCTTTATTCCCTGAGTCTAATAATCCATTAGAAGAACTAGAAAATTCTGGTGAAACAGAAGTTTTTGCTCCATTAACGCTTGGAACTATGGCAGCAGGTTTAGAGTTTGTTGGTTTTAAAGGTATTTCTAAAGCTATTATGAAATCAGCTTTTAATTACAAAGGTTTAGTTTCTTTAATAACGGCTGGTAGCAAAGAAGGTGCAACAGAAGTTGGACAATTAGGTATAGAAACAACAAGTAATGCTATAGCAAGAGGAGAAGACAAAGTAGATGCTGCTATAGAAGGTTTAAACGCTATGGCATCGGATCAAGGATTAGAAGCTTTTGCTCTAGGTTTTATTGGTGCTGTTACTTTTGGTGGAGCAGGTCAAATCAGACAGGCTAATGCTTATAGAGCTTTAAGAAACGACAGTAATGGTATTAAAATATTTAATAGTTCTATAAAAGAAATGGGTGACATCAAAAGAGAGATGAAGATGTCAAAAAGTAAAGATTATCAAGACGTTTTACAAGCTAACTTACAAGAAGTAGAAAACGGTTTAAAGACTTATTTAGAAAATAATCAAAAAATACTTAACTTTTTAACGGTAGAGCAAAAAAATGAATTAGTAGGTTTAATAGAAAACAAAGACAAAATAAATATTCAAGCTAAAAATTTATTAACTGAAAAAAACGAAGGTAAAATTACTAAAAAACAATATGGTTATGCCATAAGAAGTTTAAATAACCAAAAGAAAAAAATTGATAACTCTATATTTCAAATTAGAGAAACTGTAAACTTAGAGCAAGTTGAACTAGGTGTTCAAAATCTTGAAAAAGTTAGTGAAAAGTTTGGTTTAAAAGTAAATGCTTTAAATACAACAAAAGAATATGAGCAAGCTTTAGATAAGTTAGGTTTTAAAGGTGATAAAAAAGCCGAAGCCATGCAATCTGAAGGTTTTATATTACCTAATGGTCAAGTTCTTATAAACAAAGAGCGAGCGGCAGAGGTCGGAGCTATAGGCGTGGCATCACATGAACTATTGCATCGTATAGTACAAAATGATTTATCGGATTCCACAAGAAGAAATGAAATTGTAGAAAGTTTTAAAAAGCAAATGTCTAAAAAAGAATTAGATATTGTTCAAAAAAGAATAGATGAAAACTATAGATATAAAATTGTTGATGGCAAACAAGTAGAAAGAGATATAAGCGAGTACAATGAAGAGTATTTAACTGCTTTTTCTGACGCTGTAAGAAATGGTGAAATTAGCTATGAGCAAACGTTGTTTGAAAAAATAGGAGAATCTATATTAAAAATAATTAAACCTAAAGGTTATGCTAAAGCTAGTTTTGAATCAGGTAGAGATGTTTATAATTTTATAAAAGAATATCAAAGAGAGTTTTCTAAAGGTAGAGTAACTAAAAGAGCTGAAGAGTTATCTAAAGTTAAAGCTACAAAACCTGTAAAAGAAAAAGCTTCTATAACTGAAAAATCTAAAGAAGTTGCTAAAGAAAATAAAACTATTGAATCTAAAATAAAAGCAGAAAACAAAAGAGATAGTGAGGGTAATTTAGTAGCTAGCGAAAATATGCAAGAAGAGTTGCTTCTTAATAACATGGGTAAAGCTAAGCAATTGGCACAAAAAGCATATGATGCAGGCCAAGGTTTAGAACAAAATAAAAGAGTTACTTTTGATCAGTTTTTTAGTGGATATTTAGAGCAGTTAAATAAGCTAACTAAAACATACAAGCAAAATAAAAACGTAAAAGGGTTTGGAGCATATATGATGCAAAACCTTGAAAGAAGATATGGAACTGTTTTAAAAGAAGCAAAAGGTAAAAGTGTAGAAACTCAAAGTATAGATAAAAGCACTATGCAAATTGCACAAAAAACTAGTAAACCTGTTTCTGAAAAACCATCAAGAGTTAGAAAAACTAAAGAATTAAGTAGTTTAGAAATTGTAACACCTGAAATGCAACAAGAGTTTGATGTGGCTGCTAACAAAATATTAAGTGTAGCCGCAACAAATCCTAACATAAAAGCAGAAAACTTAATAGAAGCTTTAAATGAAGCTGCTAGTAAAATAATATTGCCTAAAATACTAAAACAAATGGGAGATCCAAATAGTTCAGAATATTCTATTTGGCACGCTGAAAACTACAATGATATAGTTTCTAGTTTATCTATCAAATCAATTAAAAAAAGATACAGCAGGTCTAAACCTAAACTTTTTAATTTTAAGCCTATAAAAAGAGAAAAAGACAAAAAAGTAAATCCCATTACAGGTAAAATTACATACCCAGGTAAAACTATTTTTGAAATTTCAGCTTCTGGTAAAGGTCAATTTGGCTCTTTCTTTTTAAATTCAGGTAGAAATAATAAAACTAGACAAGAAGGTTTAGGTGAAGAAATAACAGAATCTGTTGCTCAAAAATCTGTTACTAATTTTTTAGATGATAAAAAAAATATTGAAAAACTTACAAAGAATAAAAAACAACAAGAAGCTATTGCAATTGAAAACGAATTAAACAGAGTTGAAGAGGGTTTAGATAAAAAAACAGAAGAAAGAAGAAGTTTTGATAAAATAAAATTTAGTAAAACTTTAAGAAAAATATCACCAATAAAGTCTGCTGAATTTGCTAGAGGTTATAATAGTTTTATAAAATTAATAAAAAGTGAAGGTGCAACTGAACTAGCTGTAGAAAATGCTATGAATAAAGTTTATGGTTCATTAGACACAAGCATGTTTACTAAAACTGAATATAATGGTATATTAAATGATTTTAAAACTTTTGTAACAACATATAAAGAAGCTAAAGAAAATTATAAAGCAAATAAAAAACCTTCACCACTTAGTTTAGAAAACTATATAAGCAAAGAAGTTGAAGGAGGATTACAAAGAAAAGAATTGCAGGACATGTTAGGTTTATCTAAAGGTAGTATAGACTTCAATAATTCCGATCAACTACAAGATTACAGTAATAGTATTGTTTCTTTAGGTCAACATTTAGTGAGAGTTTATGGTGAGAAAAAAGCTGTAACTTTTATGGTTAACATGATGGGTCCAGCTTTAACTGGAGCATCTAAAACAGGATCTGGTAAATACACTTTTAATAATGATGGAATTTTAGTAGAAAGCAAAAGAACTGATAGAAGCAATAGTTTAAGATATAGTTTATATGAAAACCAAAATATCTTTGCTAATGTAGTACTGAAGAATATGGTAAAAGACGGTAATGATATAACTTTTCCATTAGTTAAAACAGGAAAAAACAAAGGAAAACCTGGTAAAGTTCCTTACTATAAAGGGAATAAAATTGTAGAAACTAAACCTACACAAAGCACAGCTGGTATAAAAGAAGTTTTAAAAGGAAATATTAACTATAAAAATAGAGAATCTTCAGCTAAAAAAGATGCTGACGCTTTATTAGAAATATTAGATTGGTATAAAGATAGAGTTAATGATACTAATAGTCCTATAACGGCTAATGATGCTGGTATGATGCTTAGGGGTATGAATGGAGATATGCGTACTATTTTAAGAACAGCAGCAAATCTTAAATATATTCCAGACGGTAAGTTACCTAGTAAAATAGCAAGTACTTATGAATGGGAACATACTATACCCGCTAGAGTTGTTGTTTTGTATGCGGCTGATTACATGAATAATGGTAATACTACTAAAGAACAAATGCAGACTTTAATGGATCAATATCATGTTTCATTAACGCCAAAATCAATGGACGATATAGTGGGTAGGTTTAATAAAGACAGTATGAGACCTGGATGGAGAATAGGTGATAATTGGGCTACTAGATATTATAATATTAATACTTTTGGTGCATTTCCTTTTTCTTTAAAAGACATAAAAACAGGGAAAATTTTACCTATATCTAAAAATGCTCCACAAGCTTACAAAAATGTTCAAAAAGCAAAAGTGTTTAATGAAAATATAGTATCTAAAGATACTAATATTAAGTTTTCAAAAACAGTTACAAACGAGACTGTTCTTAATAAAATGGAAACATTAGACAAAGATGCTCAAGATGCTAGAATTAAATTTAGTAAATCAAAAGATCTTAATAAAGATTTTAATGATATAATTGAAAGAGCTACAGGTATTGGCACGGAAAAAAGATATGGCCAAACTAAAGCTAGAGCTGTAGGCGCAGATAAAGGTAAATTTAATTTACTAGGCATACCACCATCAGCTCAAGATTTTGTTGGTTTAACTAGATATTTTGCTGGTAAAGGTAAGAAAGGTGATGAAACTATAGCTTGGATAAAAGAAAACTTTTTAGATCCATTTGCTAGAGCTAATATAGATATATCAAACGCTAGAGTTGCCTTAGCTAATGACTTTAAAGCTTTAAAAGAGTTGCTAGGCGTTAGCCCTAAAGATTTAAATAAAAAAATTATAGGTGAACCTTATACTGTAGGTAATGCCGTTAGGGTTTACACGTGGATACAACAAGGTATGACTATACCAGGTTTGTCTAAAGCTGATCAAAAAATATTAGAAGACTATGTTACTGCAGACGAAAACTTAGTTACATTTGCTAATGAGCTTATAGCAATAAACAAAGATAATGGTTACCCTAAACCACAAGACGGTTGGTTGGCTGGAACTATTACTACAGATTTACTTTCAGGTTTAAATACTGTTGTAAGGACTAAGTACTTAAAACAATGGCAAGGTAATGTTAATGAAGTTTTTAACGAAACTAATTTAAACAAACTTGAAGCTGCTTATGGAAAAAGCTATAGAGAAGCTTTAGAAAATATACTAGGTCGTATGAAAAGCGGTAGTAACAGAGGAGCGATGGGTGATAGTCTTACTGGTAGATTTGTTGATTGGCTTAATGGTTCAATTGGAGCTATTATGTTTTTTAACATGAGATCAGCTGTGCTACAAACTATATCAGCTGTTAACTTTGTAAACTGGTCTGACAATAACCCGATGAAAGCAGCTGCTGCATTTGGTAATCAACCACAATACTGGAGTGATGTAATTAAACTAATGAACTCTGATTATTTAGTTGAAAGACGTAATGGTTTAAAAATAAATGTTAACGAAGCTGATATTGCAGAAATAGCTGCTGAATCTAAAAATAAAGCTAAAGCTTTTATAAGCAAACTACTTAAATTAGGTTTTTTACCTACACAAATAGCAGATAGTTTTGCTATCGCATCAGGTGGAGCTACATTTTATAGAAACAGACTTAAGTCTTTAGTTAAAGATGGCATGTCACAGAAAGAAGCTGAAGCTCAAGCATTTCAAGATTTTAGAGAAATAGCAGAAGAATCACAACAGTCGAGTAGACCTGATAGAATTAGCGCTCAACAAGCTGGACCAATGGGACGTGTTATATTAGCTTTTGCTAATACCCCAGCTCAATATGCTAGGTTAATGCAAAAAGCCGCTAGTGATCTTAAGAATCGCCGAGGAGACGATAAAACTAATATATCTAAGATATTATACTACGGAGCAATACAAAATGTAATATTTAACGCTTTACAACAAGCTTTATTTGCTATGGCTTTTGACGATGAAGAGCCTAGCGATGAAGTTAAAAATAAAAAATATACTAGCATAGTAAATGGTATGGCTGACTCGTTATTAAGAGGACTTGGTTTTCACGGTGCAGCTATATCTTCAATAAAAAACGCTATAATAAAATTAGCTCAAGGAGGTAAAGCTCAAGATGCTGCTATAGAATTATTAGATATTTCACCTCCTGTATCTTCTAAATTAGGTAAATTAAGATCTGCCGGTAGAACTTGGGACTGGAATAAAAAAGAAATAATGGAGAAAGGTTTTTCATTAGATAATCCAGCTTATTTAGCAGCTGGTCAAGTTGTAAGTGCCGCCACCAATGTACCGCTTGATAGAGGTATAAGAAAGCTACAAAACTTAAAAGATGCGTCTGATGCTGAAAATGAAGAGTGGATTAGAGTTGCTAACGCTTTAGGTTGGGCCAAATGGGAGTTAGAGTGGCAAAAAGATAAAAAGAAAAAGAAATTTAGAAAAAAGAATATTAAACCACTTTTTAGTAAAAATAATATTTTAGGAAAAAAGAAAAATATATTTAAACGAAAGAAAATTTTATAACTATGTTAAAATCACCATTATTAAAAAAGTATTGCGGATCAGCTAAAAAAGCACAAGGCCCAGCTAAAAGTAGAAAAGGGAAAAGAGTGTCTTGGAAATACGGAGACGGAACCTACTCAGGAAC
>Ga0181396_1000370_pt1 | contig 10153 bp, 9 predicted proteins | sample 19SPOviralmetaG_FD_130125 | JGI IMG/M metagenome (GOLD analysis project Ga0181396, IMG submission 130125) | Marine viral communities from the oligotrophic San Pedro Time Series (SPOT) site, San Pedro Channel, CA, USA - 19 SPOT_SRF_2011-01-11 | ecosystem: Environmental > Aquatic > Marine > Strait...
ATAGTCAATGGGATCTCCCTTTTTCCCCTTAATCTCCATAGCAAGATCAATGTAAAAATGACCACTATTTAAGGTAACTGGGAGGTTAGAGTTTTCATCGTCGATAATTACAGAAGAGCCTCCTCGCCACAGATGCCCTACCAATAAACCTGTAGAGTCCTTCGTTTTACTAAGGTCTAAGTGGGCAAATCGCAAACACTCGGGATGTATTCTTGGTTGTGCGATCCCCCTTTTTACGACAAAAAGCTTATTTGCATCCACATACTCGTGAATGTGCCTGTCATTAGAAATAGTCATAGGTACAGTCGTTACGTTGACTGGATTAACTGCGTCTTTATCGTAATTTCTAAGAATGACTTCGGGGTTAGAGAAAAACCTAAAGGTGGAACTTACTCGGCAGCCTGCAATATCTTTTATAGAACCAACTATGTCATCGCAAAACTGCTGATAGTACTCTACAGGTACATCCAATACTCGTGCAGAAGAGTGCATGTTTGCAAGAGCTTTTTCAATTTCTTCCTGAGAAGCGTGTGGCTGTGTCAAGATTGTAGGGTTATGTGTTGCACTCCCTGCATCTACCTTAAACCTATCGCCGCTATAAATTCCTAGGTGAGCTTTTACCTCCCATATCGGATGATCGTGAATAGCTACAGTTTCATTGTTTTTATTGTTTTCAATGAACTTGCTGAGGAAGCCTGACTGATTGTTTGCAGAAGAACACAAGATAGATATCCCAGGAATCACCCCACCTTTTTGCATGAATCTTGATTCCATCCTTCGCATTAAAGACGTATGTATCTGGTGGGCTGCTGCATCTCCATCCGCTTCAATCCTAAAATCGGTTTCATCCATCAAATGTCCGAAAAGATTACCCCCAAGGGTGTGTATCGTTTTAGACCCTGCTATCAATAGAACATTGTTGGGAAATCTTATTTCTCCTTTTTTATATTCTTGGGCAGGATCTACCCCTAACGACTTAAAGAAAGGTGAGTTTTTCAAAAAGCCTAAGCATGTTCCCCAACCTGCCAAGTCTGCTTGCCCTAATGTGGGTGCATAGATACCAAAAACAATTCTTGATCCCTTGCCTAACTTATAAAACTCTTGAGGATTCTTCATTAGCAAAAGCAATGCCATCTTATATAGCAAAGCTGCCAGTCCCACATACGTTTTACCGATACCAATAGGCCCAGTAAACACTAGCGTAATTTTTCTAGATAAGGGCTCTAAATCTTCAGAGAGCTTTTCTTTCCATATAGGATACAGTGCAGGCCCACATGTTTCGCCTAAGTAATAAGGGTCTTCTAAAAATTCTTTGATGGTAGGGGGCCTTTGGGTGTAGTCTAAGTCCCAGCAATCTTTTAATAAGGGGGAAGCTCCGCTAGATTTGTATTGCTGTAGAATTGTTAAGACTGCTTCTTTTTCTTCTTCTGATAGGTTTTCAAATATACGTCTGTCTTTTTCTTTTAAAAATTGAGAGATAATGCTTTCTATGTCCATATTACTTTTTCTTTTTAATCATTATCCTTTTCTTCTTTTTCTTACCCTTATCGTTGTCATCCTTTGGCAAAACTTCAGAAACAGGGACTTCGTCTAATTCGTTATCTTTCATAGCTTCTTCTAAAACCGTTAATATATTTCTTACATTGCTTCTCCCAGATGATCCTAAATCTTTTAAGCTAGAAAGACCTGTATCTTTTTCATTGGAAATATTAACAGACCTGTTATCCATCTGCAAGGTAATTTCTTTAACTCCTTGAGGTGCTTTGCTAGACTTAGAATCTATAAATTTAATCATAGACTCCGAGTGTTTTTGCAACAAATCTAAGACTTTTATTTTATCGTCAGGTGGTAGTGCGTCTAAAAACTCTTGGGTTAGCACCTTGTCTTCTATCTTAGACATGGCTCCCATGTATTTTGCTAGCCTCTGTGTTTGGAAGGCTGTCGTAGCCTGCATGAACACATCTATTTTTCCCTTTTGTATTTCTGTATCTTTTTCTACTTCTTTAGCGAGATCTTCAGAAATTAAAGCACCTGAAGATATGTTTTTTGCAATTTCGTTAAGACTGTTTAAGGGATCTTTCATAGGGCTTTTAGTTGCTTAGATATTATTTTTTTAATAGTTTCGTACCTTTTTTCAATCTCAACGGGGTTACTGTTATACTTACGAGCAAATTCTCTGTAGCATCTGGATAGCTCTATTAGCTTTTCAGCTTTCCCCGCATTCCTTTCTATTTTAGCAGCTTTTTTATATATGACGTAGTCTTCAATGCCTCTTAGTAGTTCCTGTGAAGAAGGTACTTTGAAAGTTACGTTGGCAAAAATATCTAAAAATTCTAAAAATTTCTCTGGCCCTAAGAATGAATGCAACTCAGGCAACAGTGTGTCTGCATTCTTGAATGCCATGATTAGCATAAGAATATTAAAGTCTTTTAACTTCTCTAAGCCTAGTTCTGAAAAAACGTCTTCTTGAAGTACAGATCGTAGGACAGGTTGTTTACTAGCAGGCATGACGGACTTCCTTAGAGTCTACTAACTCAGCAAATTCTTCAGAGCTATACTCACAATCTCCATAAAGGCTTTGAACCCAAGAAAGTTTTTCAGAGTTTGTCAATTGCCTTAAATACATTTTTAAATCAGTTTTACAAATCAAAGAAAGTCTAAGCAAGGTATCATAACTAGCTCCCTTTCTTCGATACACGCCTCTTTGGTCCAACAGGTCATTGAACATTTTTTTACACAAAGATATGTATACATGGTTTTTAGGAAACCTAATTTCGCAGTCTTCTGCAAACTGCTTTTTCAGTATCTTATTAATCTTTTGGATCTCTTTGTTTGCTTCGCTATAGGAAAATGATTTTCTGTACTTGACCTCCCTGTATCTGGTATAGTAGTAGTCTTGAATATTCCTGCGGGTTTCTTTTTCATACTTTAACTTTCTGGAAACTGCGTTGTATATGCTGACCTTTACTATGTTGCGAAAAGCAACCATGTGCGGGATGTATACACGACCACAAAATTTTTCATATAAATACATAGAACACATGTCAAACACTTCATAGCGAAAAATGCTGTTTTCATATCCTAAATGGCTTAACAGGCTATCTATTATTTTGTGAAGGTGTTCAATACTCCGATTAAGGGAGTCTATATTGCCTTCATTATAAAATATAGTGTACTCTACTAAAGAAATGTCGTACCAATTACTTTCTTGAGAGGTAAGGTTAAAAAAGCCTTCATTAATTTCTTCAAGACTTTTTGCTGGCATAACTATTTGCGAATGCGTTAGAAAGCTTTTGGTGGTCTATTATATTCCTGATAGATATTTGATTCATAAGAAAACATGTAGCATTTATTTTTTGATCTTCTGGAAAATCTTTCGGGAAAGGCTTTATTTCTATGACTACTCCTTCTTTACTAATATTAAAAACATCTTTTGGTTCTATTCCTGCAATAGCTAAACTGTTAAGAAAGCCTACCATACAGGGAGTTCCCAGGACGACATCTCCTTCTTCATTTATCTGGATCCTTTTTACGAGTTCACCGATTTGCTTCATCTGTTTGCCTTCCTATTTTTCCTCATTCTCTTTTTTTCTTTCCTTAGTTTTTCTTTTTCTCTATTAGTTTTTTTAGGGTTGGTTGTGCTGTTGGTAGACAAGTATGCCTGAGCTAACTCAACCTCTTCTCTTGCGTATTCCTGCGGTGAATGTAGAACTACAAAACACCACCTTTTCTTTTTCTTATTGCTAGCTTTTTTTACAAACCTCGCAGACCTCAACCCATCACGGTCGAAAAAAATCTGCACAATGTCTGTAAGAGTTTTATCCATTTAAAACCTGAACTAATCTCACAACACTTGTTGACGACTCATTCAAGATTTTTTGTTTTTCTTTCATGGCTTCAGCCTCTTCCATGGGGGAAGACAACTTTTTTCCTGCTTGGTCTACGAGCACATACTTTTTCATAACTTTTTCTCCCGAAATCAGTACCTTTGCTTTTTTATTACTTACCTTACTTATAGTTTTTGCCATTGCATCGTATATCTTTTTTACCTTGGCCTTCTGTACTCCTGTTGTCCTTGATATCTTTGCTATACTTTCAGGAGAATAGTCTTTTTCTAAGTGCTTAAAGATCTTTAATTCTGTTTCCATTTTCTTTATGTTTTCTATCCTAGGGATCTTCAACGAAGAACCTCCAAAAAGCATAATAACTTTCTTGGTATTCTCCTCACCAATACAGTCCAGCAATTCAGGAAGAAAAGAATGTATACTAGAAACAGTGTGCAAATCCATTAATGAAATTTTCTCAATGTGGTCTGCCAGCATGCAGGAACGTAGTTCATACATAAACGTACCGTATAAAAATTCACAGGTATCTTCAGAAATACCATGCATAATGGAAGCTGTGTGAATACAGCCATTCTTGCAGTCTATAAAACCTTCTCTAACCGCATCAGCATAATAACGATACACCCTAATTGTAGTGTAATCAATATTTCTAATCTGCATTTCTTTTACATACTTAGACAAGTCTAAAGCATAGTCTCTGTTGGTTCTCTCTATGTCTTCATGCTGCAGGACATCATCGGAAGAATCGTAAAACCTCCTGGTCGCTAACTTTGTCGTGTAGCTGTTTAGATAATTTTTAAAGCAAGTAGAGAGGTAGCTAAATAACCTCCCCCTCTTTTTTGCAAAGACCACAAAATAGTGCGGCATTTTTACAGTCAATTCATTTCTTAAGTCATTCGCATCACAGTACAAGTTTCTTAGGTCAAAAGTAGAAATAATGTAATCCATTAAAGGGATGCACTTTTCTACTATAATTTGAAACTGTTCTATGGTGGGGTCTTTTTCATAGGCTACCAACAAAGAACTCATTTCTTCTTCGTTGAAAATTGTTGTGGGTCTTTTCTTAGAAGCAGGGATGGTCCTTTCTTCTTCTGTGATGTCTTCTACTTTGGGTGCGGGGTTTTTCTCTAAAACTGATTGCATTAACTTTGTCCTGATAATGATCTAAAAAATTCGAGATCTGCTGTTTCCATAAATTCTTTGAGGTAGAATTGGACTACTTTGTTTTCTCTGTCTCTTATCAAATATTGTAATTTTGAATTTTCTTCAATAACCTCAAAATCTTTTTCGGAAACTACTACGTAATAGGGCCTTCTTTCTGTCGTAAAGATAACCGCAGTTATTGGGTTTTTTCCGTTGTTCTCTTCTGTTGCCTGTTTTAAGTAAGAATAAAGAGAACCAACCCCCCTAAAAACTTGGGTTTCATCCAACTTTTTTTCGTTTTTGGCTTCAATGAAAAAAGGAAAAGCAGGAATACCTCTAGAAATGTATTCAGGATCCATCCTAAGATCTCCGCACTTGCTCCAGCCTCCTGATAAAGGCGTTCTGCGAAGTATTCTCTTTTTATTTTCTGGTATGTCTTTTAAGTTGGGGAAAACACTTGCCCAGTTTTTTAATTCGTGTTTGTAAAACCACTCATCTAAAACTTTGGCAAGCTTGTTTTCATTATTAGCCCCCTTATTCCTGGATAATTTACCTAACTGCTGTTTTGTTTTAGCCATATCAAAGACAAAAAAGTAATAAGTAGTAAAACCAAACCATCTTAATTGTGCTTCTTAATCCTCAACCAATCACAGAATAGATTTCTCCTTGTTTGTTCTCTGCTTTAGAAACAGTTATTTGGTTGTCGCAAAGTCCTTTGGCCTTTTCATCATGAGTGATTATAAAGCTTGAAATATTCTCAGAATCCCTCATGTGTTTTAACAATTGGAAATATTTTTCTACCCCTGCAGGATCGAGATCTTTAACACATTCATCTAAGAAAATTTGTTGAAACTTACCTTTTAGCCCTACAACCTGTAAGGTCATGAAAACAGCAAGATTGGCTCGCATTTGTTCTCCTCCTGAGTTTCCTTTAAACTTGCAAGCACCCTTTTTGTTTACTACCTGCACATCAAATTTTTCTGAAGACTTGCCTGATTTTAGCGTAGTTGTTGCAGAAAATTTAATGTTAAATTGCCCTGAGGTCATTATCTGGTTAAATTTTTTCACAACCCTATTTAATTCGGGTACGTATGTTTCCATAATGTGAGATTTCAGACCTCGATCACCAAAACCATCAACCCACCAAGTGTAATGCTTTAATTCTGTAGAAAGCTTTTCTTGTTTTTCAAACAGCTCACTTAAATGAGTTCCTTGAATTTTTATTTCCTCGGTCAGCTCTTTCTTTTCTTTTGCTTGTTTTTCTACTAACTCTTTCTTTTGGACTTTTAGTTCCTTTAGTCGGGCAACTCCCTTAGAAGCTTTTTCTCGTAAGCTTTCACAGTTTTGTTCTGTTTGGGTTTTTAGTGCTTTTAGCTTACTTTCTTCAGCCTCTAGGTTATTTTTTGACGAAATCAATTTGCTCTTATCTTTTTCTGAATCTGCAGTTAATTTGCTCACTCGGCTTTCATGCTCAAATACAGATGTTTTTAGCTTTTGCCTTTCGACTTCTATCTTGCTGCTTTCTAAGTCAATTTTTCCCAGCACTTGTTCCAGATTTTTAGTAGCTTGTTCTGCGTCTATTTCAGGAGCATCTTTTTCACATTGGTGGAGTTTTTCTGTCTCCTGATTAACCTTTTCTAAAAGGTTTTTCTTTTTACTTTCCCAGTTTTGAATACTGTTTTCCAATTCAAAGCTTTCAGATTGATACTTTTCTATTTTTTTGCCAAGGGAATCCATAGACTTTTTAATACCGTCTTCAGTCATAGGCACCCCACACTTATCACAAGGTATACCTACTAAGAATACTAAGTTTTGAGCCTCCGATTGACACTCTTTTATTTGTTCTTGAAGAGAATCTTTTTTGCTTACTGCTGAAATTATTTTTTTACTTGTGCGGTTTTCTTCCTCTTGTAGGTCAGCTATCGAACCTTTTAAAATTCTTACTTGCGTGCTATGCTCTTTTAAGATTGCCTTACCATTGGTTTTTATGTTTTGAAGTTCTGCTTCTTTTTCTTTTTTCTCTTCTAATAGTGCAGGGTTGACCGTTATACAAAAATCCTGCAATTTTTTGTTTGCAGTTTCTAATTCTGCCAATAACTCCTTCAAGTTTTCAGACTCAATCTCTTCTTTCTTTTGTATGTCTTTTTCTACGGCTGCTTTATCTAAGGTTATTTTTTTAATAGATTCTTCGTAGCTTTCTATTGTTTCTTCTGCTTCTTCTAGGTTTTCTCTATATTCTGAAATATCGGCAGAGGCTTGTGAAATAGATTGTTTGAGCGTTTTTTCTGTCTCTTTATGTGAGTTGGATAACATTGTTAAGTTAGACTGCAATGATTCTACAGTGCTTTCCAAAGAAGATGATTTTCTTTTGTGTTCTATTTCTTGCTCTTTAAGTTCTGAGACCTTTTCTTTCACGTACTCTAGTGCTTTTGGTATCTGCTCTAGGCCCATCATTTTTTGCATGATAGCTTTCTTTTCTTTATCTGTTGCCGATGCAAAAGAGTTAAAGGCGTTTTGATGAGCGATGCATGCACTTTTAAAAGAAGCGTGGTCCATACCTAGCAGTGTGTCTATTTTCTTTTGAGCATGTATATTGACACTGTCTGTGTCTGTAATTTGATTTCCACTGATATCTATGATGACACCATTTCCAAATTCAGGGTGCTTTCTATACCTTTTTATGGTAGTTGTTTCATTTTTCTCTTCATCCAGCAATAAAACTTCTACTCCTGCCCATTTTTTAAATGGGCCGATAACATCATCACAAGATTTTCCATATCTTTGAGAAACGCCATAAAGAACCCATTCTACAGACTCCACAATAGAACTGTTGTGCGAAACAATTCCATTTGTATAATATTGCTCTACGTCTTCTACTTGAAAGTCATACAAGGCTATTTTTTTTGGGCAAGATTCTATTGAAGAAATCTTTGCAGGGCCATTTTCAGTTTGCAGTTGGTCTCCTACCCTGCATTCTTGTGCTTCTATAAAGACGCCAGATGTCTTTTTTAATTTGTTCTTCTTTTTTAATCTGTGCTTAGGGTGACATATTAAATTTCCTTCAGATGTCTTTATCTCTAACGTACTAGAAAATGCTGTTTGTTCAGCTGCTAGTATTTTTTTCTTTCCGTAGGGAGTGTTTACTAAAACTAGTCCAATAGCTTCAGGATGTTTCTGGTAAAGGTCTACTATATTTTTTACGGTTACTTCATAAACATCATAATTGTGTAGGTGTTTTTCTATTTCTTTTTTGTTAAGTTTTTTGAGCTTTTCTTTTACTAACGGATTTGAATAAGTCACTGTAACATGAGTATCTGGATGTACGCATTTACCGCAACCATTTTCTCCGTCTATTATCGTAATGCCTGAAAAATCTTGCAGACAAATCTTGCTTTTTTTATACCTATAAAAGTTTTCTAGTGTTATATCTTTAATTATCATCTGCTTCCTCTAAGGCTTCTACAGCTATCTTTAAGAGTATCTCGTGATCTAATTCTTCTACTTCTTTGTATTCTATGTATGCTTCAGCTGCATCTGATATTTTTGTATTCTTTTTTAGCGCCATCCTAGCTTTGACATCCTCTTCTGTTTTTACCGAATCTATCACATTAAAGCTTTTTAGTTCTGGGTTTTTTTCTAAGAAGACGGCTTCTTCCTTGTCTTTTACTTCTATTTGCACATAGTTTCCTTTTGCCTTTTCTTCTATGGCTTTTTCTGGGGAACATTGTACAAATCTAGGGGCATCTGTTTCAATCAATTCATACTCCATGCTATCTGTGTCTACGATCCAAAAACTTTTTGTATCATTTCTTTCTCCAAAGTTATGCTGTATTGGAGACCCTACATAAAACACATTGTCAGCTAGTTGTTGTGGCTTATGATAGTGACCAAACAAACACAAATCAAACAATTCTGGGCCTAAGTCGTTAACAGACACAGGATCTTCTATCTTAAATTCTGTGGGGCCAATGGAGGCAAGTGATAGCCCATTGTGGGAAAGCAATATTTTGTTGCAATCAGAATCTTTAGCGAGTTCTTTCAACCTCCGTATGTGTTTCTGTAGTTCTATTTTGTCTGCAATATAAGGAAGGTTGTAAAATTCACAAGTATCTGTGAAGCTGTGCTTGCAAGGCTTTTCTATAATCTTGCAATACTTTTTAAAGATACTAAGCATATTTATGTCTTTATTGCTTGCAGAAATGTCGTGATTCCCTAAAAGGATACTAATTTCAATACCTTCATCAGAAACTTCTTGAAACTTTTTAGAAACCACTGCAACCAAGTCGGTATCCAATGTTGTCCTGCTGTGAAAAATATCACCAATGAGGTACATGTGACGACAATTTTGTTTTTTGGCTTCGGCTACCATTTGGTCAAATACCGAAAGTATGTCTGCTAATCGACTATTGATTCCTTCAATGTTTATTGTTGCAAAATCGGACCAGTTATGAAAGTGTATGTCAGCAGAGAAAAGACATTTCATTATCTTACTTCCTCAAGCTCATAAACTTCGCTGAAAATACGTTAACTTGTTTTAGGATGCTGTATATTTCATTTTCTTGGCATAGCTCTTTAAACAGGTCTAGGTCTTTTATTGGTTGGCACCTTGCTAGCTGTACACTGCAAGATTCTGAAAGTCTCTCATTTTTATAAAGAGTTCTCAAGTCCATTACTTTTATGTACTTTTTAACATCTTCTCTGTATGCAAACAACTTGGCTAGCTTTTTGGCTTTTTTGTTGTCTTCAGCCATTTCTTCCATTACTGCTTCTTTTTCTTTTTGTGTTTTTATGGGGTGGCTAGCGTATTTGGCTAGGTCTACATTTATTTCTGCAGCCATGGATTGCATCAATTTATGGATGTCTGAGAAACCGTTTACCAATGGCCCTACTGTAATTTTCCCCATTCCAGGAACCCCTGGGATTTTGTCACTGGTATCACCTACAATTGCTCGATACAGCAACCAATCAGAATGAGCTACCTCAATTCTTTCATCTTTTTCAATTAGAGGAATAGATTCATCCCAAGTGTCTTTAGTCACTAGCAATTCACTGCTGTAGTTGTAGTAGTCTACATTATCATCAACGAGTTGCAACCAATCTTTATCTGCAGAAGTAACCATAACGTGTCCTGAAGAACTCTGTGAAAGGATAGCTGCGCCATCATC
>Ga0181396_1000371_pt1 | contig 10152 bp, 9 predicted proteins | sample 19SPOviralmetaG_FD_130125 | JGI IMG/M metagenome (GOLD analysis project Ga0181396, IMG submission 130125) | Marine viral communities from the oligotrophic San Pedro Time Series (SPOT) site, San Pedro Channel, CA, USA - 19 SPOT_SRF_2011-01-11 | ecosystem: Environmental > Aquatic > Marine > Strait...
TGTCGTTTTGCTTTTTGAGCATCAGTTATAGAACCTCGTAATACCCACCAATCTGTTTGTTTAAGTTTGCCATCTCGTATTTCTTTAATTCTATTTAATTTATGAACACTACTTGCTATTGCTCTTGAGTTATATACAGCTTTTTGAGCTGCTTCTTCTTCAGCAGTCATTTCAATTTTTACACCATCTACCCAGTTATTCATTAGCCTACTCCGTAATGTTTAATTGTGCCACTAGCTATGCCTCCAGCATTTCCATTAATTCTTAATTTAATAACTGCATTTGGATTATCTTCATCCCAACGAAGAGTTGCAAGATTAAATGCTAAGTTATTGCCTATTTGATTACCTATTAATCTAGCAGTATTTCTTTGTGCATTATTAGAAACTGCTTGACCAAAAACCATTTCTGCATCGTAAGCCTTATAAGATGCGTTTGATAAATCATTTGCAAAAGTAACTGCTCCAGCAGCTGAATAGCTATACTCAGTCCAAGAACCTGAATCATAAGTAAATCTATTTAACTGACAATAACCTTGTGCGCCATAACTAGAACCATTATTGTCACTCATACCGATTCTTAATGTGTCATTATTGTTTTGCATAACAATTCCACTAAACCTAAGAATGTTTTCTGTATAGCTTGTACTTAAAGTAATATCAATATTATTAGTATTACTGCAAGTAGTAGTAGACAATAAAGTAAAGTTGCTAGGAATCCCAGTTAATGAAGCTCCACTAATTGCTGGTAAAGCACCAGTTAATTTACTAGCAGCTAAATCATTTACATCAGCATTAGCAATTGTGCCATCTGCTATTTTTCCAGTTACTACAGAATTACTAGCAAGAGTATCACTATCTACTGTACCATCAGGCAATCCACCGACAGATAGTCCTGATACTGTTCCATCTCCGTTAATTACTATTGCCATTATGCCTCCTCAAGTGCCTTAACTTTTGCTGATAGTTCTTGTATTGCTTTGACTAAAGGTGTAACCATTGCTTCTAAAGACACGCCTTGTACACCATCATTTTGTAAATCCCAAGCACCGTGGTTATCAACACCAGCAGTATCTAAAGCTGCTTTGACTTCTTGTGCTATAAAACCGTGGAATGTTGTAGTGTCATCCTTATGATTAGTTTCTGCATCATAATGATTAATCATATGTGGGTCTGTAGAATCTAATTCAGTTGATTTTTTCCAGTTATAAGTTACTGGTCTTAAATCATTAATAAAGTCTAAACCAAGAGTATTTGTTTGTATATTTTTCTTTAACCTTTGGTCTGAACTTTGTGTCCAACTAGCGTTAGATGCAAATGAGTTATATATTTTTCCAGCATTGCTACCAAGATGTACTTGGTTAGCACTACTACCTTGAACATCATATCCTATTAATATTTGATTACTACCATCAGAAGCGCCAGGTCTAGTGTATGACCCAATACAAACATTATTAGTACCTGTTGTAATAGAAATATTGTGATTACCAGATCCGTGTCCGACACAAACGTTATGACTTCCTGTTGTTAGGCTTTTTAAAGCCTCATTTCCAGCAGCTACATTGTATCCTCCTGTAGTGTTAGTTTTTAATGCTTGGTAACCTGATGCTGTATTACCAGTTCCTGTAGTGTTATTCATAAGAGCAGAATTACCTACTGCTGTATTATTATTTGCGGTTGTATTATTTAATAAACACTCATATCCTACTGCTGTATTAGAAGCTCCAGTCGTATTAGCACCTAAAGCTGCATAACCAAATGCTGCGTTATTTGATGCTGTTGTATTGGCATCCATTGCATAAGCACCCATTACAGTATTTTCTTTACCTGTAGTGTTTTGCAATAAAGCATTTCTTCCAACAACTGCGTTGCTATATCCTGTTTGATTAGATGACATAGATGACCTACCTACTGTCACATTGTTTGAGCCAGTTGTAGTTGTAGTCATAGCATTCATACCAACCGCAGTATTGTCAGTACCTGTACTATTAGAATATAAAGAGTGGTCGCCAACTGCTGTATTAGAAGTTCCAGTTGTATTTGTGTACAAAGCAGTATCACCAACAGCAGTATTGTAAGAAGCTGTAGTGTTAGAAGCTAAAGAGTATGCACCCATTGCTGTGTTACTTGCGCCTTCAGTGTTAGCACTTAAAGATAAAAAACCTTCTGCTGTATTTCTAGCACCTGTAGTGTTTGCAGACAGAGCACTTCTTCCCATTGCTGTGTTGTTAGCACCTGTAGTAGTATTAGCCATAGAAGCCTGACCTACTGCTGTGTTGTTTGAAGCGGTAGTATTTGCTCCTAATGCTTGATTTCCAACTGCTGTGTTAGCAGAGCCTGTCGTATTTGCATCTAAGGCAAGAGAACCCACAGCAACATTTTCACTTCCTTCTGTGTTTGCTGTTAAAGCATTAACACCTACTCCTGTGTTTTGGTCGCCTGTCGTAATGCTATCTACCGCACCACTTCCGACACCAATATTGTTAGTAGCTGTAGTTGCACAATCAGTCAATCCACCAAGAGTTGTAGTGCCAGCACTTAGAGTAATACTCTCATCAGGAAGTGTAATTGTTCTGTCTGTATCTGTATTCGGAGCAGTTAAAGTTATTACCCCTGTGCCTGATGCGTGTCCTTGTATTTTTACTTTTGCCATTAGACTATCACCCAAGTAGAGCCTGAAGGTACGGTTACCGAAATTCCATTGTTAATAGTAATCGGACCTGCTGTTACTGCATTATAAGTAGAGCTAATACTATAGTTGGCGGCTATAACGTTTTTCATTTCGTATAAACCTTTAGTAGTAGTATTAGCATCTGTATCTAGTGTACCCCATGTAGCAGTACTTCCATCAGTTGTTAAATATTTTCCGCTATGAGAACTTTGAGAGGGTAGCGCATCTACACTAGCCCATGAGTTATCGCCTCGTAAGTACGTGCTAGAAGAGGCAGTTCCTGTTGCAGATAATTCTGCAATACCTACTGCGTCATCTGCCATCTCTGAGTTACCTACGGCATTAGCCGCTATTTCACTAGCAGTTACTGCATTCGCTTTAATCTCATCAGTATCTACTGCGTCTGTTGCAATAGAAGTAACATTAACCGAATCGGCAACCATAGCTACCGGAGCAGAACCTCCAATATACCCTGCCATTAGGTTATCTCCATGTAGGAAAGATGCGCGTCTAACGCACCTGCTACTGACCCTTTTACTTTGATTACATCTGTTGTCATTACAACTATTTTACCATCAATAAAAGAGAGTGCTGTGTTTGCTGGTATAGGAGTGTTTTCTCCAATTAAATTAATTACATCCGAACCAACAGTACCCGTTACTTTAGCATTCAGTTTAGAACTAGAAGTATTTGATAACAGCCCTCCAATTAATACCGCTCTAGTTGAACTAGGTACTGTGTATAGTACTTCAGCACTTGTACCTACTGCATCTGCTGAGCTTCTTTTAAATGTATTTGCCATAATATTATCCTAATGCGATTGCCATTGCGACTGCGTCGCCTTCTTCGTCCGCCTGATTTGTCCAAACGCTACCATTGTATTTTAGCACCTGACCACTTGATGGTCCAGATATTGTAGTATCATCTAAAGAACTTACTGTTCTAGTAGTTAATTCTAATATATTCGTACCTGTATCACGAACGTAAAGTTTCTTATCCGCCAGGTTAACAGCGATTTCTCCGTTAGTTATATCTGATGTGCCAGGAACGTTACCACTAGATGTGGTACGTTTTGGTTTGATTACGTTTGCCATTTGGCGCTCCTTTTACTTGCTATATAGCGTGAGCTTTGAGGGGTGTATATACACCCCTTAAGTTTGATTATTTAGAACGTTCCACCGTCGATAGTGTTAGTCCATTGAGGAGCAGTTGCTCCAGTATTCATTTGAAGGAATTGTCCAGCAGTTCCTTTAGCTAACTTAGACAGTGTAGTACCTGCACTTGCATACATTAGGTCTCCCGCCGTAAAGGAAGCCAATCCTGTACCACCGTATCCTACTGCAACTGTAGTACCTTGCCATACACCTGTAGCAATAGTACCTAAAGTAGTTATTGTATCCTGTCCTACATATGAAGCATGAATATCAATTGCATCTGCACTAACTGTAATTCTATTTGCAGTACCTACTGCATTCATAGTATTACCAGACTTAGTTAGACCATTTCCTGCTGTAATTTGACCTGCACCTGAGAACTGTGCTACACCTAAAAGAGTAGTACCTAAGTTAGCATCCCCATTGTGAGTAAATACATATCCATTTTCTGAATTTGTACCTTGCTCTACAAAAGTAAATGAGCCACCTGTAAGTTCTGAGTTAGAGTCGGCGTCTGTAGCACGAGTTATAACCCATGCAGTAGAACCATCACCAACAGTAGTAACTGTATAGATACCGTTTTGTTTAGTGTCTGCTTGGTCTTTAACTAGAACTCTATCTCCAGATGCTAGAGTAACACTTTGACCAAGTCCTGTAGAGCTATTAATTGCTCCGTTACTAGATTTAGTTAGTGTACCTGCACCATTATTATAAGTAGAACCATCAAGTGCTGCAGTTGTACCAAGTACTACTGAGTCTTTAATATCAAGACCAGTTTTAACTGCGTCAACATATGACTTATTAGCTGCATGATGTGAAGCAGTTGGAGTAGCTACATTAATAATCTTAGCGTTTGATGCGTCAATATCGCCAGTACCATGTGGGTCTAAAATGATATCGGTATTAGAACCAGTTGTAGAAATAGTAGCATTTGATATTGTGATATCATCTGCAACAAGTGTGCCATCTAAAGTAACATTTCTTAAAGTTGCAAGGTCTCTGTTTCCATCTACAACCAAAGCTTTAGAAGCTGCAACTGTTCCTGCAGTAACACCATCAATTGTTTCTAACTCTGCTTCGTTAATAGCAGCACTACCAATAGTAAATCCTGTACCTGTTACAACACCTGTTGAAGTAATTGCTCCTGAACCGATTGTACCAACACCTGATACATTCTTACTACCATCTAAAACTACTGCTTTATTAGCTGCTGCAGTACCATCTGTGATGTCATCTATCTTTTCTAGATCTGCCTCATTAATAACCGCACTACCAATTGTAAATCCCGTACCTGTTATAACACCTGTAGAAGTGATTGCTCCCGAACCTACAGTACCCGCTAGAGTAACGTTAGCACCTGAGAAAGTTGCTGCAGTAGTTGAGCCAGACTTTAGTATAAGATTGGCACCATTGGAAGTAAGACTACCATACTGTGTGCCTGCATCTAATAGCATAACATCTCCGCCGTCAGCATCTAATTTAATGTCGCCAGGAGCGTCTAATGTTACATCTGTTCCACCATTTAGTACAAAGTCTAGTACAGTTGTACCTGCTGACTTCATTGTAATGTTATTACCAGCTGCGTCTAAATTAATATCTGTAGCAGCATCTAGTGTAATTGCAGCACTAGAATCAATTTCTTCTATTACTGGTGCGGTTAAAGTTTTGTTTGTTAGTGTATCAGTTGTAGCCTTACCAACTAAAGTATCAGTAGCGTCTGGTAGAGTTAATGTTCTATCTGCCCCAAGAGATGCTACACCTGCAAGAGTAATCTTGCTTGTTCCGTTTGCAGTTCCTTCATTAAACTGAATAGTACCTGCTGCTGAATTACTTGTACCAACCTTTAATACGTTTAGTGCATTAGTAGAATCTGTAATTAGAGCTGAACTAGCAGTTGCTGTACCATGTACATGGTCCAACATCCCTGTAAAATATTCACCACCAATAACTTCTATACCTGATGCATCACCTATTAAGAGTCTACCGCCGCTGTTTGCCTGAGTACCCGAACCTTGAGTGTGGGCTAATTCACCATTTGCTAGTGATCCTGGCAGGGCTGTACCCGTACTTCTTTTAATTTGAATAGTATTTGCCATTTAAAAATAACCTCCATTAAGGTTTACGTCCTTGTACTCTGTGGCACCCGAACCCTCTGCTAGTTGTGCAGCAATTACAAGCTCTTCCCAAGTTGTATTCCTGTAAACTTTCAGTAAATCATTTGCTGTATCATACCACAAGTCGCCTTCTTCTAAGTTTGAGTCACTCGAAGATGGGGCGGATGCCCCTGTAAACCTTTGGTCAGCAAGTTGATGCAATGCATCTTGTATATTTGTTGCATCAATATCAGTACCCGCTACGGGATTGATTGCAATCTGACTAGCATCTGCTATAGCTAGTGTATTGGTAGTTACAATAACTTGATCTGTTGTTACTGTTATCTCATTACCTGTTGTTTCTGTTACAGTTACTACTACACTCATGATGTAATCCCAGGAGAAACAGTTGCCCGTCCTTGTATCATTCTAGTTACCACTCCAGCTCCGTCTGTGATTTCTACATCATATACATATTCGTGAGCGGGGTCTAGCGCAGCAGTTTGGGCTGCTGTTAAAGATATAGTAAATATGCCCTGGTTCTGAATCACATAAGCAGCTGCCATACTAATTGGAGCCGTGTCATAATAGGATTTACCTATTTTAGACGCTATAGTAAACCCAGTCATGTCTTTATCTGTCCCAGGACTTGAGTCAATTGATAATCTCAAACTCCATGTAGAGCCTTGCTCGATACTTATATTGTATGTTCCTGCAGCCATTTAAAAATCCTTAGTAAAAACCTTGCACATTTCGTTAGGTACACTTAATGCGCTCTGTACTTGTTAAAAGGTCTGTTCCAATAAATTTTTTAAGACCATTTCTTATTATTAATATTATATCAAAAAACCACCAAAATGTCAAGAAGTAAATTTTTGGTGGGCTCTAAGATCTTCTATCTCCGAAGATTGTTCGTAGACCAAATGCGTAAGCTCTTTTATAGACTCAATAAGTAACGGTACAATTTTTTCATATTGAACGGTAAGGTAGTCCTCTCCAGAAATAGATTTATTATTTTCATCTAAATCAAAAGGTGCTGGCTTGACTGCTTCAGGTAAAACTTCCTTTACTCGCTGCGCAGAAACACCTACAAATTTATCCCCTGTATTATATCCCAAACTATTTGCTACTTTGTTTTCAATATAATTAAATCCTGATAAATAGTTTACCTTATCTAGTGCATCTTTTATTCTTCCTGTTTTAATTTTTAATCTATCGTCTGAATAATGTGCAGTAACAGTACCCGTTGCTCTTACTTCGCCTGCGGCTCCTGCAGTACCAACTCCTAGCCCTCCAAATTGTATATTAGAGTTATTTACTAATTCTGCATTATCTACAGTATTAGCTTGAATTGCTGCCGTTCCTGTTACATTTCCTGTACCATTAAAAGCTGCTGAAGTCCATACAACATCTCCTGTCATTCCAACAGTACGAGCGGTTGCTAATGCCGTTGCTGTTGCAGAAAGTCCAGTACATGAACCAGCTGAACCACTAGTATTACCTGTTACATTACCCGTAAGATTAGCCACCACAGTAGTAGTAGTTAATGTTCCAGAACTTGGATTGTAGGTTAATCCTGTGTCAGTTTCAGCTCCTTGTGAACCAGTTGCTCCATCCACAAATATTGGGTATACTGTTTCGTCTGTTGTATTATTAGCAGATACTGTGAAAGTACCTGCGTTACCTGTAGTATTCAAACCAGTAACAGATAAATTAGCTAGCCTAGCTACAGGAACTGTTCCTGCATTTAGGTTACTAGCATTTCTAAAGAAAGCTGCGTCTTGTCCAGTAGCTCCTAATAACTCTGCAATTAAGTTACTGTTTAAAGTACCATTATTAATTGGTAAGTTATTAGCTCCTGAGTTGTTACTAGGAGCTTTACCTGCTACTGTAGATACATTTATATCATAGGTTGAAGCTAAGTCTGCCCAACTAGATCCGCCATATAAAGACCATTTGCTATTAGCTCCGTCCCATCTTATGGCTCCTGTGGGGTGGTTACTTCCTAGTAACGCATTTGAAGAGGGTGTGTTAAATTGCTTTGCTACATCTTCGTCCCTCTCTCTAATGCTACTAAGAACATTAGCATACGTTGATGATAGTTGCGGGTCTGTTCCGCTTGCCCAATTAGCTGCCATAGTTTAAACTCCTGTTGCTTGCCATGTAAAGTCTCCTAACGCATACGAACCGTCTGTTGCGTCTAATAGGTAGACATCAAAATGTGTGGGGTTAGCCACGTCTGTAAAATCATAAATTGCGGTATTTTGATTACCGCTGCTCTTATATTTAGGGGATACTTGTATACTTGTAACATCTTGAAATGTTTTGTTAAAAGTAACCCTTGTTCCATTTGTAGGTGTGCCGGTCAAAGTACTTATAGTAACTGGACCAGCCGATTGGTCCCTCACAGTTGCTAAGTTAAGTGTAACTCTTTGTTGGCTAATTTTCTTAAATCCTCCATTTCCTCCACCACTGTATGTTATTTTTACTTTAACATATCTAAAGTTACTACCTAGGGCTGATACATTACCTGAACCCATACTTGTCCAGTTTGCATTATTATCAATATCTTGCTCATAGTGAGTTTCAGTATTAGATAGAAATATTTCTGGTGTAGCACTTACGTTTTGAGGACTTGCTATTGTAGGTCCAAAATTCTCATCTGTTGTTATTAGTGTTACGGTTGCACTAGCTTGAGTAGTGCCTAAGTCCCACGACTGATAGTAAGTAGCGGTATTTCTAGGTATAATAAAGTACTCAAATCCTGCACTTACTTGTGCTTGTGGAGTTGCGTATTGTGGGCTTGATACACTACCAGTTCCTACAAAATGTTCTTGCCATGTTTCTGTAGTATTAACAGGCAGTACTGCGGTTGTGTCACTTTCGTCTTCGATATTTGTCCACTGAGCTTTCGAACCTTCTATCCAGTTTCCCCCTGCGTTTTCACAAGCAGTTTCATTTGCTGCTACCGCCCCACTACAGTATCCTGCCGTTAAAGCAGTAGTATTATACTTAGAAGTAACATCTGTTAATACAGCAAAGTCTCTAGGCTCACTAACACTAGTTGAAATAGCTTGTGGAGTAGAAAAATTTCCTGCCAAGTCTTTAGTTCTTACAAAATATTTATAAGTTCCTGCCGCTGTTTCAAAGAATGAGTAAGTATTAGTTCCACCAACATTAGTAATATATTCTGAAGTACTTAAGTAGTCAGAAATAGTACAAGTTCCCGATGCTGGGCATCTATAAATATCATAAGATGCTATAGGTAAAGAAGTAGATGTGGGATCTGACCATCTTAATATTACGTTATTATCAACAGTTTGAGCGGATAATGAAGTAGAAGTAACTTGAGGAGGGTTTTGTACAGGAATAGATACACCTGTAGGTACAGATATGTTGCCTATAGAATCATAAGCTACAAAATAAATAACCCTAGTAGTTTCTCCTGAACCATTACTTGGACCCCAGTTTACTGGAGTTGAATACTTAGTAGCCGCACCAGATTTAGAATTCTTTTCACCTCTAGTTGAAGTTAGTTTATTCGTAGAAGATAAAAATGTAGGAAGTTCCCAAAATACTCTTATAGAGGTAATAGGTGCAGTAGTAGGAACTGGTAGTGTCCAATTTACCTCTACAACACCATTAGATGATTTTGTAGAGTAGTCAGTTGTACTCAACCCTGTTATACTATTAGGTCTTGTTACTGTTACATCTTCTATTTCGGGGATAAAATCACTTTCTCCGCCATCATAAGATATACCCCAGTTTCCTGCTAAGTCTACTGGAACAACCCAGTACCTTCTAATATCATTCGAAGTACCTGAAGAGGCGGTTATAGCTCCGTTAGAGTTAGTCTTAGACGGCCCCCAATCTACTTCTTGTTTAAATTCTGTTGTACCCAAACCATTAAGATAGGCACTACCCGCACTAGAAAAAGTAGGTGCAGAACTACCAGTTTTATAATCTTTGTAAAATACTTTATAGTGGGATATAGGCAATTGGGAATCACCAATAGTAGGAGAAGCCCAAAATACTCTAGCGTCCACTTTAGTTCCTTCTTCACTAGTAGTAAATTGATGAGCTACATTTAGAGTACTAGGTGGGTCAATTTCTATAGATTTGCTAATCTGGTTGGAAGATATATTTCCCAACGAATCTTTTGCAGAAATAATAAACGTTCTATACGAGTCTCCGTCCCCCTCATCTCCTGGACCCCATGTTACAGGAAAAGTTAA
>Ga0181396_1000375_pt1 | contig 10090 bp, 14 predicted proteins | sample 19SPOviralmetaG_FD_130125 | JGI IMG/M metagenome (GOLD analysis project Ga0181396, IMG submission 130125) | Marine viral communities from the oligotrophic San Pedro Time Series (SPOT) site, San Pedro Channel, CA, USA - 19 SPOT_SRF_2011-01-11 | ecosystem: Environmental > Aquatic > Marine > Strait...
CCGAGAAGAGTTTAATACGAAATGCGAAGAAGTTAAAAAAGACTTCCCATTATACAAACTACGAGAAGAACGAAACAAATTATTAGCACGAACTGACTGGATAATGCTGCGAGATGTTAAATTAGAGAATATGGGGGAGTGGGAAACCTACCGCCAACAACTGCGAGATTTGCCGAAGACACAAACCGATTTAGAAACGAACATTATCGGTAATTTAATTAATGTGGAATACCCAACAAAACCACATTAATTATTTAATAATGGCTGTATGTATAATGGTGAAACCGACCTTTTATTTATACAGAAGCAATCGCAAGGATAAAAAATATAGACTGGAAATGCCCGAACCATACGACCACCAGCACAACTTTGGGGCGAAGGGAATGCGTGACTACACATTAATTAATAATAAAAATAGTGAATTCTATTTAGCAGATAAAGCGGAGCGTGAAAAGGTTAAGGCTGCGTATCTCTCAAGGCATCGTAATGATAAGGGTCTGGGAAGCATCCACGCTCCCAGTGAATTGAGTAAGGTGATATTATGGAGTGCTCCAACATTAAGAGGTGGTGTGAGGAACTATGAGAAAAAACATAATGTTAAAGTTAAAATAATGTTCTAATGTATAATGCCGCCTAAACGGAAAGTAGCGAAGAAACCGAAGAAGAGGGTCACGCAGAAACAGAAGCAAGCCCAGAAGCAGGTAGTGAATATTGTGATTGGTGGGAAGCGTGGTCGCCCGAAGAAACGAGGCACGCCCCGTCAGTCGGCTGCCCCGCAGGCACAGCAGGGTCGTTACCTCCAGCAGTTCGTTCAGCCAAACCAGATGATACCCAGCAACCAGATAAACCCCACGATTGTTCCCGCTCCGTTCGGTGAGCCGCTCGTCACAAACCCGAGCACACTCTCCTATGCCACAAACGCCCAGCCGAGCATTTATCGTAATATGCGTCGGGAAGCACCGACCGCATCCAGAGAGAACAAATCGTTTGCGTGGGCGGGTCGTTCTGGTGCGATGACCGACGCACGTCCGCCACCAGCTCGCCTAACGGATAGGCAGGTGCGGAATGTCTCGGCGGCGAAGGCGGTGGCTCGGCAGAGCGATGCGAAAATCAAAAAGACAATCTCCCGTAACGAGGAAGCGGAACGAGCGTTGATGGGTGCGGCGGATGCGGAGGCGTTTATGATGAAGACGCAACTTCCGCTTGATTTTGGATTTAGGACACCTGCTCGGTCGTCAGTCGTAGAAATGCCGTCGTCCCAGCCAAGCAACGACCCCTTCCCGAGTGCTTCCTCGCAAGGTGGCGGCGTAATTATGGAAGGCAGAAGCTTATTTAAAGATTAGTATATATAACATATATATGGCTGATATAGATAGAATAAAGCAAATAGCGGAGGAAGTGGAGAGACCCGATGATTATGTTCCGCTGGAACGCATCGTCGCAGAAATCCCGATGTTGGATTACGATAACCCAATCACCTATCATCTGTATGCGACTTATAACAAGAACATTCTCACGGAGGAGGAGAAGGAAAATGTGATGAAAAGTATTGAGAACCTCAAGAAAAAGCGTGACCGAGTGAATGAGCGGTGTGTAGAGTATTTAGAAAAGAATGGAGCAGTCCCGAGAGAGGTTTTAGACACTGCTGATATACAAAATAGCTTATATGAAAAATAATATTTATACTTATTAAATGATTAATACTGATTTAATAAGTGAGGATACACACATTATTCAGGACACTAAATTATTATCGTTAAACTCTAAATACGCTACTAAATTGAATGGAACTAAAAATAGCCGTGTTCTTTTTGATTTTGTGAATATTATTGATAAGAGCAAGGATAATTTATTTATGACGATGGCGGTTCAGTCTGCTGAAATCCCCAGCTCTTTTTATAATGTGACTGCTCTCAATAATGTTACTCGCATAGACAGAGACGACCTCAATCCCGAGTTTAGCATTACGATGCCTATTGGGAATTACAATGCGGATACGTATGGAGCAAAGTTTAAGGAACTTTATGATGCCGCTACCCCTTCCAATGTGACGATTGCTCTGGATGCGGTGACGGGCAAATTTAATCTACAAGAGGCGGCTGCGAACTTTACTATCAAGTCGGCTGGAAGCACGAGTTATGTGTTGTGGGGTGGAGAGGTGGGAACGGATTATGCCTTTCCAACGGCGGGAGCAGCAGCGAGCTTCGGCTTCCCAGCCAATTTTTTAGGGATTACGAAAATTAAAATGAGTAGTGATAATTTAGCAGGAACAAACGTAGATAGTAGCCAATTAAAAACAACTACATTAGTGGATACGATTAGTGTGTCTGCGATACCATTCGGTCTTACTATATTTAATAGTCTGGGAAGAGAAACCCTGATGAAGGCGAAGAGGATTGAGGAGATTGATATACAGATGAGAGACCAAGATGATAATTTAATAGATTTTAATAATGGTGACTGGTGTGTTAGTATTATTATAAATACGCATCGTAGGGTTCAATTTAGTCCCAGTGGAGACCGAGGGATGGTCGTGAATGATAAGTATAAAAAAGCGATGAGGGCGGCGGAGCTGGAGGAACTGCGTGGAGAGACTGAAAAACAATTAGCAACTATGAACTTTAGCGAATTAGACGATTTGATGGATTAATAAATTTAATTAATAAAAATAATTAGCAAAAAAATTTATAATATTCTATTAGATTATAATATGTCGGTGCTTCCAAAAGAAATCGCTTACAACAAGCCTATGGCTTCGCTCCCTGCTGATACCTCGTCGCTAAATGTTATTGTTCGTCCCTCCAATGGTGCGACCTTTAGTGCTGGTGGCGACATAATCCAGTTTGATTTACCAGCCCACTCCTTCCTTGTTCCCAGTTCGCTCACGCTCCGTGCGAAGGTTAAGGTGGCGGCGGGCACTGACGGACAGAGCGACCTTATGTGGGGTGTCCCCGCTGCGTCGTGGATACAGCGTGTAGAGACTATCGTCGGCGGTAACCTTATTGAGAGTGTCCAGTCATACGGACAGCTCTACAATATGATAGCCCAGACCAAGCTGAATGTAGCGGAGAAAATTGGACTTGCGACCGAGCTCGGTCTGGTTGGTGGTTCTGCGGGTGATGATACGGATGCTCTCGCCCTCAACAACCTCAATGGTCGTAAGCTCTCCAACGACAAAACCGCTGGAACTACCAAGCTCTTTGGTGTAGCTTTACCGCTCGGCTGCCTACTTTCGTCGTGTAGCGAGCTCGTGCCGCTCGGGCTAATGGGCGGAGTTCGCATCCAGCTCACCACTGCTGCGGTGGCTGACTACGTCCAGAACCACGTCGCCGCTGACGCTCCCACCATCACTTTTGAGGATTTAGAGCTCAACTTTGACCTCGTGTCGTTCGGTGCGGGGATGGATGGCGTCGTCGCTTCTATGGCGAATGCGGAGGGCGACATCCTCCTCAAGTCGCAGGGCTGGAACGTCAACAACATCAACACTTCGGTCACTGCCTCGCAGACACAGGATTTAATTTTCAACACCCGCCTTTCGTCCATCAAGTCGCTCATCTATCAGGGCTCGGGCACTTACGGCACTAACTGGGCTGATAAACCTGCCGCATACGCAGCAATGGCTGTCGCAGGCACAACAGGCAGCACGCAATTTTTTGTGGCTTCCACTCCTTTTCCGCCTACTCCATTACGTGAAAATAACCAAGCTGCTATTATGAGCGAACTCCGTCAGGCACAGGGACAGGTTCACGATGTTTACACGACCACCGCCTCTATCTCCCCGCAGGAGTTCATCACCGCCCCGCAGCTCGGCACTGCTGCTGGTGCTCTTATCTACACTGCTCCGCCGTCGCACTTCGTTGGCGTCAACACCGAGAAGCTTTCCACCAACGCTGTTATGCTTTCGGGCGTTTCGTCGCAGCTTTCACCGATTAATGTCCGTCTGTCGTCGTCGCAGACAGGGGCGGCTGCTTTCACCTCCACCCTCTATGCTATCTATGACGCAATTATAGCGATTAATATCCCAACGAGAACAATGAGCGTCCGTGTATAGGTAAGGAATTAGAAAAAAAATATCAATAAATATAAAGTTTATGAGATTTCGAATAGAGCTAAGGCTATCAATAAAGCTATATTAGATCTTAAAACTGGTGATATTTTAATTTAAATTCTGTAACGGCATCAATTGCCTCCTGTTCTGTTTTGTATGTTTTATTTAAATGTATCTCTCCACACCTCACATTAGTCCTGTATGTATTCCATTCAGTTTGATAATAACACTTCCCCTTTGTATTCCACATATTTTGCTGATGCGTAGCAACCCTCAAGTTCTCAATATTATTATTTAATCCATCATTATCAATATGGTCTATTAAATTAGACTTACTAATATCGTATATATCCCATTCCTGATTGTGAATGTAATATATTACTCTGTGTAGTTTGAATTTGCGACCCTTGACCTCTAAACTTTTATAGACCCTATTTTTAGTCTTCACGATATTCGGTTTAAATTTAATCCATCTTGGGTTAATTAGTGGAAAGCCGTGTGTGTGACTATACCACCAATAAATATCCCCATTCTCGTCTAATTTAATCCATCGTCCATTCAGTTCACACTCCATATATACTATAGTTATTTACCATTTAAACGAAAGCAATTTTTTTTATAACACCATTATAAATATGGAAATCATTAAACTACCCAAACCAAATTTACCGCCAACAAAGATGCTTTGCGATAAGGGTTTACACCCCAAACTGGATAACTACGAAATGACGAAATATTTAAATTCTCACTCCACCAATTTACTATTAGGAAAGCCAAAATCTGGAAAATCATCATTGATGTGGAGTATGTTGCGTAGTCGCAAGATGTTAAACAAAGTCTATTCCAATGTTTATTTATTTCAACCTTCCCATAGCAGGGAGAGTATTAAGAACAACATCTTCAAGAAGCATAGCAAAGACAAGATGTTTGACGAGCTCACATTTGAGGATTTGTATGATGTAGTGGAGAGGATAAAAGCCACTGATAAGGACGAGAACAATGTTATTATATTTGATGATATGAGTGCTTACCTTAAAAATAAGGAAACGTTACAATTGTTTAAGGAACTTATATTCAACAGGAGGCACTTGCGAACGAGTATTTTTTTCCTCAACCAAACCTTTATGTCTGTGCCGAAAGAACTTCGTCGTTTATTCAGCAATATCTTTTTATTTAAGGTCGGTCAAAACGAGCTATCCAATGTATTCACCGAGTTGGTGGAGGATGATAATGTGCGTGGACTTCAATCGGTTATAGCGAAAAGAGTATTTGATAAGCCTTATAACTATTTGTTTATTAATACGGATAATCAAGACTTCTTCAAAGGATTTGATAGGATTAAATTTGCTGAAGAATAAAATATTTGTATTAGGTATAATGAGCTTATTCACAAAAGGTCTATTTAGCAGAATTCGTCCAGCCGCCTCGCTTTTCAATAAAGCAGGTATGGTCGGTCGCTCCCTTTTTAATAAAGCCCCTGCGGCTCTTCGTTCGTTTTCGTCTGGACTGGGTCAGGCTGGAAATCTTCTGGGTCAGGTGTCGGCGGAAGCTTCCAAACCAGAGGTTCGGGCTTTAGCACAAAAGGTTGGGCTGGGTGGTGCGGTTGGTGGTCTTGGTGGAACGGCGGGGAGTGCTTCGGCATTGCTCGGCAGTGCGAGTAGGGCGAGCAATCCGTCGTCTTACTCGGGGATGAGCCCTGCGGCAGCTGCTTCGTCGGCTATTGAGCGAGCCAAATCTCTCGGGGGTCAGGCAAAACAATTGTTTGCGTAAAATAATAATGTAGCAACTTTATATAATGGGAAAAGAATACACAATCTTCATTGATAGCGATAGTGGGACTGGGACAATCAACGAAAAAAAATATATGTTTGACTGGAACTTAATACCGCACGGCGAATATGAAATGTCGTTCACATTTTTATCCCCTCTCAACAAGACCCTCGTGGCTGCGGGAGAGAGCGTGTTGAATGCGATGGTTGTGGAGGCGGTAGTCCCATTTAGCAGCGAACGCTACAAAGTGGCTTCCACCACCAACAGCTACGGACAGAGTTCCAATGTGATAGGATTTATTGAAACCATACAGACTGATAAGTGGACGGATAGTGGCTCACACTTCTCAATGCGATACTGGGCTTCCAAGTTAGACAATCCTACTATTAAATTATATGGCTCTCCGTCAGGTAGCGAATTCACTATTAATTTAAGAGATGATAGTGGACTTCACGCCGCTCACAACCCAGCAACTTATAATATGATACTGAAACTAAAACATATCTGTTAATATATAATGATTAAAGATGAGAGGAACGAAATAATAAATGATATCAAGAGCAAGAGGGATGCGGTGGCTCTGTCGCACCAGCAGCTTAAGAGGAATAGCGATGATTGGAACAAAGCGATTATACTGATGAGCCTCGTCACAGGTGGCGTGGAGAGCATTAAGATGAAATTAAAATTGGACGGAGCTGGATGGTCGCTCGTCCCAATCTTACTATCTTCCGTGATTGCCGCCTGCTCCGCACTAATTAAATTTAAGGATTTTAATAGGAAGATGGAAATCCTGATAGAAGCAAATAGCCGACTGACGAATATATTGACGAAAGCACGAAACCACAAAACTCTGGATGAGGATTTAATCCACGAGTATAACGATGGTTTAGAATGTATTGAGACCTCAATGTATCCCAACGAGCGAAAGTTGTATCTACGGCAGAGCCATAAGAACCTCATTGAGATTATGAAGCAAGAGCAGAAATATTACGGAATGATTGATAGAGTGAATAACGGAGAAGAGCCAATTATATTAAGTAGCGACAGCGAGAGCAGCAGCAGCAGCGAGGATAATGTGTTGAAAAAAGATGTGTTAGACATAACAGAGCACGGCGTCGCCGACAAGCCCAAACATTTAGAACCGATAAAAGAGGACGAAGTTGACGCCGTGATAGACAATTTATAATATAGAGATTATTATGACTATCTATATTATATGACTGAAATTCCTGATATAATATTGAAAGCGAAAGAAACTTTAGATGCTCCGCAAGATGTTAGCAAGTGGAAGAATGCGGATTATAAAGAGTTTTTCTTTTATATGCGTGACTTGGAACGGGCGGGAAGGAAGGCTGGTATATATTTACGTCAATCCAAACAAGTAAAAGATGCTATATTATTTATTCCTAATTTAGCTGCGATGGGAAAGTATTTAGTAGCAGCGGAAATTCATAACCAATTTAATCCTAATGATGAAATTGACTGGATATTCACAAAAGCTATGTTAAAAGAAAATGAAAGGAAATTAGATGAAATAGAGCGGATGGAAGAGAACCCTCGTTTTGGTGATATGGAATATATTAAAATGATGGCGAACCAGTATAGAAAATATCTCAAGCAATATAATACGCAATTAACAGACACCAGCTACTCCAAGATAATTAATAAATTGATTGGCGTGAAACCATATGGCTACAGAAAGGAGGGGTTATATAACCACCTCTCTAAAAAGACTAAAGACAGCAAGTTTGAGGAGACCAGAATGAGCGACGCTATCACGGAAGCAATGAAGTTACGACAAAAGGGTGGGATGTTTGAAAATCCTAAAACAAGGAGTAGACAGACGATTGAAGTGAAACCCAAAGAAGCAGAGCCACCCACCCCGCCCGCACCCACGAAGAAAAAGAAACTCATTCTCAAGAAACCGAAGGAGGTTGCGAAGGCAGCAATGGCGTCTGTTAGAGAGGTTGTTAAAATGGAAAAAACCCCCAAACTAAAAAAGCAGTTTATTGAACGAGTTAGAAAAGAATTAGATGAGTTTGAGAAAACCCTTATTCCCAAAAAGCAATTAGATGCTGAATTTGATGCCGCTCAAGATGCGGTAGCGAAAGCCAGAGCATTAAGACGCATAAATAAAGCCAAAGCCGAAAAGAAGGAGGACGATAAAAAATATTGAGTTATGTTATATGGTTCGTCGGTCTAAATTTACGATAGAGTTTGAAAGGAAATATGGAGACAAATTACCAGATAAGCGGAAAGAAACAATAGCCAAGTATTTTAAGATTAAGAGGAAACTACTGGATGAGGTGTATGATAGAGGGCGTGCTGCTGGACTAAACACGGGAATGCGGAAAGGCGTGACCTCTGTGGATGCGTGGGCTCGTGTGAGGATGTATAAGTTCGTCCTCAACGTGGAAAAGGCACGAGCGGGTGGGAAGATAAATATGGGTCGTGGAGAGGATGGTGATGTTGTGGAACGAGCAGTATAAACTCTTAACACATCTTAATATATAAACAATTCCAGTAGTTACAAAAAGAAATAATATTGGGGAATAGAGAGGAGGTTTCAAAATAATTATAATCTTTTACTACTACTGGAATTGTTTATCTATTAATAACTCTTCAGTAGTTTAGCAATCAACCAATCTTTTAAATGCGGTAGCATATATTTCCGCATCTTTCTCAAAGCCAATAAATAATCGTTCCATATCTTTACACGCAGCACCCATAGAGCCACTTCCCATTGTCGGGTCAAGAACAACATTAAATTCATTAGAATAATATTTCAGTATCCATTTCATTAGAGAGACTGGCTTCTGTGTTGAGTGTTTCCCACGCTCACTACCAGCCTCAATAATAGTATTGGGGAGAGGTGGCTCATAAATAGTGAAGTCATTATTCTTACCATAGCCTACATAGTTTTTAGAGCTGGCGTGGTCGGCTTCGCAATAAACTCCCGTTCCACCATAGACATCATCAGTATCTTTAAACGTTACATTTTTTTTAGGCTCTCCATCTCCAAATTTATGTTTGTGATGACGAGCAATATTATCCGTATAAATAGATGGAAGCTTATTATAAAAAACATAGATTAGTTCGTGCTTCCTCATCGGCATCTTCTTCGCATTGAGAAAACCGCAGGGAGCGGATTTAACCCAGACCAAATCATATCTAAAATTCTTGGGGTTGCTGTTGATTAGAAGGTTGCCGAACTTGGCTGTTGTTGTAAATATCATTGGGGCGTCAGGTTTACAGACACGATTAGCCAGACGCCAGAACTCCTTGAGGTCTATCAGGCAGTCCCATTTACAGGCGGTCTGGGAATACGGCAGGTCAGCAAACAATAGGTCAACGCAATTCTCGGGTAGGTCATTCATTAAATCCAAACAATCACCCCATCGTAAATCCATATATATATTAAAATACCTAACCTTTAACTCTCAATAAAAAAGTTCTACATTATACAATATACAATCCGCAGGTTTCCCCCCTCATCTCTCCACGCATCTCTTGTTGTCCTTGTTGTCTACACCTTAATGAGTGCTGTGATAGCAGGTTTCCTTGTGTTGTGGACGACCTTGCTGTCGCCCTTACAAAGTTTGGAGTGTCCCTTTACCTTATTAAATTTTAGAGCATCGGTGAGTTGTTTGTTGGTGAGGTGGTAGCGTCTGGGTTTCCCAGCAGCCCAGTCAAATTCTGGTCTTACATTATAATTCTTGAGTTCGTTGACGAGTTGATTAACATATTTTAGATGCGATACTGACTGACCCCCTCTGTTTCCCACCCCTCTTCCTCCCAAATCGCTGCGTGGGTAGAGAAACATCGCTCGGCGGATGTGCCTCTGGGGCTCGTCCTCAACTGGGTCATACGGGGCAGCAATCAGTTTGTAGAGACCCATTTTCGTGTAGGGATTTGTGGCGGCGTAAAATTCAGTTTGCTCCACATCTTCCCATCGCCCTTTGCGGTAGACTATGGTCGGGCAATCCCCGATAAGTCTGCGGCGGTGGGTCAATGCCTTGAGGACGCCCTCCTTGTGAGGACACTCTGCGACATAGCTAAATATTTTCCAGCTAATGTCTGGGCGAACCCAGTCATTGACGAACTCATACACCGATATCGGTTGTTGCTTCGGTTTGCCCGTGTAGCCGTGCTTGTTCTGGAGCTCCGTAGTGTGCTTGTTCCACGTCTGGAAATCCATTGTTTTTTTTCCTTGTTGCTTGTAGCTTGTTGTTGTTTGTGTGCCTTAAGACCCAAACTCGTCAAGTCATTTCA
>Ga0181396_1000377_pt1 | contig 10065 bp, 10 predicted proteins | sample 19SPOviralmetaG_FD_130125 | JGI IMG/M metagenome (GOLD analysis project Ga0181396, IMG submission 130125) | Marine viral communities from the oligotrophic San Pedro Time Series (SPOT) site, San Pedro Channel, CA, USA - 19 SPOT_SRF_2011-01-11 | ecosystem: Environmental > Aquatic > Marine > Strait...
CCAAAATCAAGTTCTTCAATATATTCTTTAAACGTTTTGTCCTCCTGAAACTCATAGAAGGTAACACGCTTGTTATCAAAATATTTTTTATCTTTCATAACATCACCATTCAACATTTTGACTTTGGGTATTTTTTCATACCGAATATACATGTTTTGTAATGATTTAGAAAGAATATTACTCGAATGATGAATATTCATTTCCTTGAAAATTGTTGGCAAGTTCTTGAATACAACTCCATTCAAAATTACCTTTTCTCCTTTGTTCGCATGAACCATATCGTATGGAATGACTTGAATTTCGCCCTCTTTTCCAATCGCAAAGAAAAACGGACTGTTGTTAGAATGTGTTACTTTATTAACCAGTGCAATATTTTGTTCTGTTTCTAAACGGATTTTTTTATGATAATTTTTTATTTTTGTATTTATTGGCATGATATTATCTTGTTCGGAAAATTCTTCTAAAGAAGAGTTCTCGTAACTCTTTTCAGTAACACTGTACTGCCATTTTGAAATTTCTGTGTCTATACTATCAAGTTCATAGTTTCCAACTTTCTCAGAATTGTAATACAGTTCCTTGTGTAGATAAGATGAAAAAAGGTTGACAACTTTAGGGTTCAAATCAAATATAGAATAGAGAATTTGATTGTTGGGAATCTGTTTAATCTTGATTCCCGAATCTAACTCAGTATATTCTTCCAATAGCAGCTTGTATTTGCCAATTTCTGAAATTACTTTCTTTTTGTTTTTCGACGTAGACAGACTTTTTTCAATGTAATCATTTACCTGTTGTTCAATTGTATATATTGTTTCTCCTATTCCGTCTTCCACTGAGATTATTTTGTCTTCAGTATATATTCCATCATCCACAATATCATAGTCGCCGGTTTGGTAACTTTTGTAACTTTTAATGATCTCAATAGAACGAATTTTATATTTTTCTAGGAGACCAGAATATTCAAAATCAATATATAATAGTTCACTTTCCAGGGTTTTTACAACAATCATATCATTTTCAAGCTTTCTAATTTCACCTTGAATAAACGCATCTTCGCTTGCAAAGTTGATCTTAATTAGTTTTCCAGGTAAAAGACGATTTATGACACAATAACCATCTTCTTGCTGATTCACGACAATGACTTTATCAATATTGTCAATACCGCCATCAGCATTCAAATGAAAAATTTGAGTTTCCAAATTTTCCGAAATGAGTTTCAATTTAGAATCATCAATATAATCAACAAAAAATAATGTATCGTTCAATAATTCTTTACGGGCTGATTCCAATTTAACAATATTACCATAAAATAAAGAATTATTTAGATTTATGTTTTCCATAATTTATATAAAGAATGAGATTATTTATTAATTTTTAATTCTTAATTACTAATTCCCAATAAATGAAGAGTGAATGTCTTTGAATATGACCTGTTGGAGATATAAGGCGGTGTTTTTAATATGAGAGAATATATCCTTTTTATTTGATTGTTCTTTTTTATAACGAATGTAAATGTGTGCATTTGGCTGGACTGGGTGATTCTTTTTGAACCCTACGAAACTTAGCGTTTCTTTGTAACTGCTATATAAATAAACTTCAATAAGCTTGCCAATTGTATAATCATCTTCTTTTAGTTCAAACACAAAGAAATCATCCTCGGTATATATATTACAATACATATTTTGGTATTCTTCAATTTCTTCTGCTGATTTTGTTCCGTCATTTGACGCCGATATATATTCTTCTTTTGTTTGAACATTCGCAAGCTCATTATCTTTAGTATACTGGATAATTAAATTCAATTTACTTATGATGTATTCACAACTCTTAGCAATTAGCTCTCTATTTGTAAATATTCCTAAACTCTCAACTGTCATTTTATACTCATTTTCATAGTAAATTCTTTGCGCGTCCAGAATTTCAAAGTCTCGTTTTTCCATTTTATCTTCAATATTATTTGCCCTTTTAGATATTTCCGGTTCGTTGCGCAGAAACTCATAAGTACAATTATGCACAACATTCCAACACGAATTCTCTTGAGCGCAACCAATTTCAAATTCCGCCTCGAAATTTAACTCTTCCATTTCATTATCGCTCAAGTTATGGTTTGGATACAAAACGCAAAGCAATATATGTTCTCCACTAATCGGGTCAGGTGGAAACAATGACCCACTCATTTCGCTTTGAACCTCATTATTGGTCTGTTTATTTACAAGAACAATGTCTTTGGTTGTAACATACTTTTTTTCTTGTTTTCCTTTTTCATTTTTCACATCAACGACAATTTTGTGGTTCTCTTTTAATTGGTCAAATTCGTTACTTTTGTTGCTCATAATAGGAATGCAGGAAATGCGATGTTTCAAATACTCGTTGTTGAAACTTGTAGTATTTTTGATTATATTAATAGAACTTTCATGATGCGGGAATCCTTTGAAAACAAGTGTTTTAATATTAGACAAACACGTCCGACGAAGTGAATTGACAACACACGTTTCTACTCCTCGTATATTGAACGTCAAAGTCCCTTCAGATTCAACAACGTTTTCAACAAGAACACTCATGGATGTATGTTGTATAAATTTATACTTTATTTTTAATTCAATTTTTTAGTTTATATCATCAAAAAAAATTATACTCTAAATCATATTGAAATATAGTTCATGAATAACAATACCGAGAAAAATATGAATATGATGCCTAACAAACAAAATTTAAACAAGACAAATCCAAAACATTTATTATTTTTTAGCGAACTTTGCGCTCACAGTAAAGAAGTGCTGGCGAATCTAAGACAGAAAAATTTTCTTGATAAAGTTCAGTTGATTTGCATTGATAACAGATACATTGAAAACAATATTACACATATTTATTTGAATCCACAACAGACCATGCCACTACCACCTATGATTACTTGCGTTCCAACTCTGTGTATAATGCCAAACTATGAAATATTAAAAGGGGGTCAAATTGTGGAGTATTTTGCTCCGATGAGTAAAAGTATTAATGATGAGCGACAGAAACTAAATATGGAACCAAATTCGTTTTCTTTAGAGTCTGAAACAAACGGTTCTTTTGGGGTATCAAGTGATTCATTTAGTTTCTGGGATACAAACCACGACGAACTATCCGCACAAGGTAACGGCGGGACGCGTCAAATGTACACGTATGCGTCTATTGAGTCTACAAATAATCATTCCGAAAATATTTACACACCAACAGAAGATTTAAGTGAGAAACAGGAACCGATTAGTTTAGACAAAATTCAACAAGAGAGAAATAATGAATTATGATTTAAAAAGACAAATAGTTTAACAACTATCCAACTTCAATAGCAATATGAGTCACTCTGCTGCTCAGAAAAAACAAATCGTAAAAACGTTTGTAGATATTTACTTTGATTTACTCAACACTATCAAAGAACAACTAGAAAACAAAAATAAAGAGTTTAACGATTTTTACAAGAAAAATTTGTTGTTGAAAAATACAAATATCAAACTCTTTATTAAAACGTGGTATGAATATATCACAAAGCAATATTACCACTACATTATGGATAATAATGTCAACTATTTCTTTAGCGATGAACTACAGGCAAAGTTGAACAAGGATTTCAATGTTTCCGTGATGAAATATATTGTCCTGATCAAAGAAAAATATAATTCTGTGAGCATCTTCGTTGTGGAATCTATTTTAGCGAAAATTAAGTTTTTGACGCAAATGAGTTATCAGTATTTTAATAGTGATTGTAATTAAATATTGCGTGTTTAGTATATTTACCCAATCGACACGCCCTGCTTCGCGACGAAGAAAAGACCCAAGAAGAAAATTAAAGCGAGCGTTGAAACCCACTTTATTGCAAGCCAGTTGATTTCCCCTGCCTTCTTCTTCATCCCATTCCTGGGCTTGCTTCCACTACATAAAGAATTCGTATTTGTTGCGGTCCTGACTATATATTATGCTGCGAAAAAAAGCAATAGATTATTATAAAAAATGAGAAAATTAAGAACAATTATTATTTTTACTATATGTACCCGTTCAACGAGGAAAAAATTACATCGCCTACTTTATTACTAAATAGCCGATGATAGAAATAACTACAAAGGAACCGAACCACACGGCTCTATTCACCGGGTTCTCATTAGGCGGCAAATCCGGATTCACATTTACAATTCCTCCAACATTCGTTGAAATTTTATTACCCTCTGTTGTATTTGTATTGCGATTGAGATCGATTAAACCTAATGGGTGATTTACAGCAGCAAAATTCTTAGCAGATAGTTCCCCCCCATGTTTCACATTTTTTCTTTTAATGCTTTTTCTTTTAACGCCTTTTCTTTTAACGCTCTTTCTTTTAAAACTTTTGGCTTTTTTTGACATGACTTTATATTATATTGTCAAAAAAATTGAAATACTCGTGTTAGAAATTAGAAATATATAATTACGTTCACAACCATGAATCCCAAGCAAAAAGAACAAAAGGTTTATCTGGAAAACTTCAAACAATCTATAAATCAATGGGTTTCGAAAGTTCCAAACCTGACAACTCCACATTACAACGAAGGTGATGATTTGATGAACCCAGAAGCATATGATAAAATTAGAGAATTGATTTTGAATGATTTATTGCCTTTGAGTGGTGGTGGCAGAAAAGAAATACATCAATTTCATGAGTATCCGTTTTATGAAAACTGGCAAATTGATAAAAATCTCAATAAATTGCTTACTTTTACAGAGAATCGTGAAATGCCTCAAGAACCTACTGCTAAGAAAATAGTAATAGTGTGTTGTGAATTAAGAAATATTATTGAAAAAAATCTTCCGTTTACAGTGTTTTATCTCATTTCAAACACTCAGGGTAATCGTTGGCCATATACTCATAGTGTTTATGAAAATGGAAAGCGCGACGAGTGGTATGTGATGCGACCAGAAGAAAAACATCTTTTCGGTATCATCATAAATCAAGATTCTAAAATCAAGCAACTAGAAGAAAGAATAGAAAGAATGGAGGTATGGAATCGCCAAAACATTCAAGATAAACAAATTGAAACAAAAAAAATGTCTGAAATGTTCGCAAGTCTGGTTTCAAGGATTCAAAAAGACAAGAAAGAATTGCTAGGACAAATTAGCAATGTCAAAAAACAACTTCAAACTGAAACTCGCACAAATAAACATATTCAATTGCTTCATCAAACCGCAAAAAAAGAATTAGAAAAACAACTACTTGATATTGATAGAAAAATTCATGAAATCAAGAACCATAAACAACAAAATGTTCCCATTGATGATTTGATTGATTTGTCAGTATCAAATAACCCGTTTGATGAGTTTCAGTAATATTAATCTAATACCAAATAAAGTCATTTAAATAAATAATTTTACAATTACAATTATACACATAATGGAAAAAAGCGAGGATTTCCAAAAGATAATCGATGATTTTGTCAAGGACCTTTTGATCAGTTTTCCAGAATATGAAGACAAATTCAATGTGATTGATTATGATGAATATTATTGTCATTGTAAAAAGGTTTACCCAGAAAATTTTTTTCATATTTTGTATGAAAACGACGAATTATTTGATAGCGACGATTCATGTTTTTTATTACCAGATTTAAATTTTAAAGAAATTATTTTGGATGATAAATTAAGCGACGGTTCCAAAAAAACTATCTGGAAATACTTACAACTAATATTGTTTTCAGTGTGTAAGGGTGTCGATAGCAAAGAAGATTTTGGAGCTGCCAAAGATTTGTTTGAGGCGATTAATGAAGACGACCTTCAAGATAAAATAGAAGAAACTATGAACGAGATGAGAAATGTCTTTTTTAATGATGTTGACCCATGTTTAAATGAAATGTTTAGCGAGCAAATGGGTGATTTGAGTAATGTTGAAAACATTTTTGAATCATTTGCCAAGGCATCGCAACAAGGGGTCAGTGGCGAAGAGGGTTCTGGTAACTTCTTTGAAAATACAATGAATCAGGAAGAATTAAAAGACCATCTTAGCGGATTAATGGGAGGGAAAATAGGGAGTTTAGCAAAAGAAATTGCTGAGGAAGCATCAAAAGAGTTTGGATTCGAGGAGGGTCAAGACGAGAAGTCGCAGAGCGAATTGCTACAACAGTTTTTCAAAAATCCATCAAAACTGCTTGGTGTTGTTAAAAATATAGGGGGGAAACTAGAAGAAAAATTAAAGAGCGGTCAAATGAAGGAAAGTGAATTGATGAAGGAGGCTCAGGAAATTATGGGGAAAATGAAGGACATGCCTGGAATGAAAAACATGATGAGCCAAATGGGAATGGCGGGTGGGAATTTTGATATGAAGGGAATGGCAAATAAAATGCAACAATCTATGAATCAATCCAAGATGAAAGAACGAATGCAAGAAAAACTTAGAAAGAATAAAGAAGAAAAGCAAAAAGAAGCAATGGCTGGCAATATGACCCAAGTTTCCGATGATACGTTTGTATGGAATGATGACAATAGCAATCCGAACGAGTCTTTACATAAAAGTAAGGCGACTAATAAGAAATCAACTACAAATCCAAAGAAAAAGAAGAAGAAAAAGAAAAAGAACAACTAACAACTAACAACTAACAACTAACAATAATATATGCTTTATATTATATAGACAATTATTATAATGGAAACAAAATTCTGGTTACAGGACCCAAAAGTATTACTTCATAAAGACAAATTATTAGAAGTGTGGCCATATTCGCATATGAACTATAATGAAAAAATAAACGCAACAACTAGGTTTATTTTGTATTCGTCTTTGTTTGGATATATTCTTTTGAATAACTATTTGATTTTGTTACTAGGGGTTGTCATGATTCTGGCGTTAGTCTTTATTCAGAATTATAACAAATTGGAAAGTTTTGAATCGTCAATTCCTGACTCGTTTGACGAGGACAAACACACAAGTAAGAATCCGTTGTATAACGTATTGAATAGCGATTATGTAGATGACGTCAATAAAGAGAAGTTGAGAGATGAATACGACCAAAATAAAGAGTCCGAAATCAATCATCAGACAAAGCAGTTTATTTATGAAGCGAATAAAGGAAACAAGGATATTGGAAATATATTCAATAATATTTCTGACAATTTGAACTTTGAATCTTCTATGCGGCAGTTTTATATAAATCCGAGTACAACGATTCCGAATGATCAAGGCGATTTCCTCAGTTATTGTTATGGTGATCTATATTCTGAAAAGCCCTTGTTAATATATTAAATAACAAAAAAAAAAATATTTCATTTTATATAATAATGACCCAACTTGTTGATTTTGTTTTTAACAACATTTCAAGGATTGGAAATGATGATTATAATTTTACTCAAGAGAATCTTATGAACAAAACGCATTTGGGATACAATACATCAAATTTTAGCGAATTAAACGACAACAAGGTAATTAATCTAGCATCTTCACATCCGACTATGAATATGAAAGGTGGGTTTCAAGTTTCGCCGAATGGTGGAAACATTGACGAAAGTGGCGAGTTAATAAATTCTAAATTGACAAACTTGAACTTCAAGATAAGTCTTCAAGAACGCACCTTCAAGACAGTTCCTTATTTAGGAAGAGGAAATGTAGATGTTGGAATGGAAAATGATCTGCGCAAAGGCGACACTTTAAGAGAGAAAAAGAGTGCTGTTAAAATAAACGAAGAATGTCAGGTTAATGTTGACAAGTACCCGATGCAGAAAAAACTCCAAAAGAGGTTGAGCAGCAAACACATTGTAGAAGAATCGGCTGCAAATGGTTGGGTGCGCGGTGGTCTTCCTTCGCGCGAGATTTACAAAAATGAAAAGTACGAGTGTAATTAGATGAATTATTATAAAATACTATATTAATAGATATTAACTGTAATATGTCGTTTACAAGTAACAAAAATCAAAATCCTGAATACAATGTAGAAAAACTCATGAATTCCAACAAAATGAATTATATGTTGAATGTTGACTATTGTCAAAATAGTTCGGTTCATAAGATGTTGGAACTAGGCGGAGTTCCCAAATTACACAGCGAGACCTTGTCATACAACAATATTGATATTGAGAGTAAACTCAGAGGCATCAAAAGTATAAATTTGGAGGGAGCAAACTTTAATCCCGATTTGAAAACCAAAAAAATTACAGACACACCTCTTTTTAAAAAACAAAAAACATTAGTTCCACCTTCATTTTTACATGTCAGTGAAAGAGGTGGCTTTCATAACATTTAAATAATTATATATATAATTTATAAGTAAACTATATATATAATGGCGTTTACAAGATTTCACGATGATACTAGTAGAATCTTAAAATCAAATATTGAGACGACATCTATGTGTAGCTATACATTTAATGTTCCCTCCAACACGGGTACAAAGAATGTCTTTGTCGATGACCCACACATTCGCTTACAAAAAAGCGGAAATTTACAATATAGCAAAATGATAGATCTAGAGGGGCAGTTGAAACAAATGGAACGTGGATATTCGCGGGATTTTATTGATAACCAATACAACAAAAAAAATCGTGTCAATCATGGAGAGCGGAAAATTCCAATATATCAACTGAATAAAAGTGTGACAGATGAGTCAAGGAGCACTCATCCATCTTGGACGTATCGTTCTCTCCAACAATACCGACCGGAGATTTTGTTTGAAGACCCTCAAAGTCATTTTTCGTTGAAATTTGAAAACAATGTGGACACAAATATTGACACAAAAGACAAATATAGAAAAAATCATAAAAAAATATAAAACTTATATATAAGAGATTAAATTATGGCACAAATTGCTATTCCATTATTATTGTTAGGAACAGCAGTTTTAATTAGCAATGACAGAAACATAAATGAAGAAAATGAAGAAGAATGTATTGGTAATGGAAAAGAAAATATGGCTAATTTGAGCGACATTGATCCGCGCGGCGATTTGCTCTCCAAAGAATATAGAAAGTTTCACCCGAATATTGCGAAGAGTGATAACAACATTAACAATCAACAAGATGTTTCGCAATATCAAGACAAATTCTTTTTGAATAATATTTCAAGCGAAGAACAAGCGTCTTCTAATACTAGTAATAATATTTTCAAAAATCTTGCTGGAGAAAAAATTAAATACGACGATATTAATCACAATAACATGAATCTTTATTATGGAGGAAAAACAAACGGTGGTGGTAATATTAATACTTCTTCTATTTTAGATTCTTATACTGGGCAAGGGACGTATGATATTAAAAAAGAAGAGATTTCCACCATGTTTAAACCTGAAAATAATACCCAGAACGTTTATGGTAATCAGAACCAAAATGAATTCTTTCAGTCACGTGTGAATGCTTCTCACCGCCACGCGAACAGTAAACCGTGGGAAGAAATCAAAGTTGCGCCCGGTCTTGGCAAAAAATACGATGAAAATGTGATTACAAGTGGATACAATAATTATAATGAAACGAGAGACCAGTGGATGCCTAAAGGTGTAGATGAGTTGCGCACTTCTAATAATCCTAAAAATATTTACTGCCTACACGACCATATGGGACCTGCGATAAATCCAATACAAAACAGAGGCGAGCATGGAAAAATTGTCAAAAAAACGCCGGACTCTTACTTTGTAAACAAAGATAATTTAGGTATGATTGCGGGAACATCTGGACCCAATATGCACACTGTGGGCGCCCATCAGATGCTTACCGATGAAAATCGCGATAACACGAGTGTTGAATATTACGGAACCAGAATTAACCAAAATGGTGCTGCTTATGCCAAACAAAACTATTTGGAAGCAAACAAACAACAATTAGATGGGGCTCCAATTACGAATCGCGTAGATAAAACAACAAATCCGACAAGTGAACAAAATTATGGCAAAACCTCTTATAACGCACACAACAACAATCGAAATACAACAAAAACGTCTCACTTTGGAGGAATGGGGTCTACTGTATCCAGCATCGTTCAACCAATTATGAACGGATTGAGACACAGCAAGAAGGTGAACACTACAACTAGCTTACAATCATCTGGTAATGTTGGTCTAAATAACGTCGCCGCGCATACCATTCGCA
>Ga0181396_1000378_pt1 | contig 10055 bp, 17 predicted proteins | sample 19SPOviralmetaG_FD_130125 | JGI IMG/M metagenome (GOLD analysis project Ga0181396, IMG submission 130125) | Marine viral communities from the oligotrophic San Pedro Time Series (SPOT) site, San Pedro Channel, CA, USA - 19 SPOT_SRF_2011-01-11 | ecosystem: Environmental > Aquatic > Marine > Strait...
TCCTTTAGGTTCTCTAATTTCGATCCAGTCTTCGAAATCGGCATGCTCAATATTGATGTTAACTGAAGCAGCTCCTCTTCGGACAGATCCTTGATTAGTGGCGAGTATTGTTGAATCGTAAATTTTACAAAACGGCACAACTCCATCAGATGTTCCATTTCCTGTTATATTAGCGCCAGCGGGTCTTATTTGATTTATACCGATACCAACTCCACCGCCGTGCTTAGCGAGTAGCATCATCTCTAAGTTTTTTTGTCCTATGTCTTGTATACTATCAGCAACATCGATACCAAAACAGCTAATAGGTAGACCACGATCAGTGCCGGTATTACTAAGTACCGGACTAGCCAAGCATAGCCATCCGTTCCAAATATACTCAAAGAAAGTTTCTGCCATTTCTGGCTTATATAATCTACGAGCAACCGTCTTCGCGACTCTTTTATAAGCCTCCTTAGGTGTTTCTCCTTGATATAAGTATCCTCCAGATATTGTTTTCTTGTATACATCGGTGTCTCCCCACTTTGGGTAGTCTTCACCTTTTTTCCATTCATTGTTCCACATTATTTTATAAAATGAGTTATCCAGGCGATTAGCCCGTTAATATTCAATGCAACTAAGTTCCATTGTTTTCTTGATGATGTTTGTACTATAACACATACAAAACCTATCATGAAAAGCCTGGGATCTAATGTCCATTGCCCTGCTATCAAAAAACCCGCACCCATGTAACCTACACGTGATGCGAACTTTTGATATGATGTTAACTTATTTGTGTAAGCTAAAAGCTTAAGTAGTTTTCTTCTTGTTACCATATGTCTTCGAAATCTTCTCCTTCATTTGCTTTACTATAGTCAGTCGGCCTAATAGCGAAGAAATCAGTATGAGTGACGCCCCCGGTAAGATGATAAAACCAACTAAGGTTGTCAGCTGCTTTTTCGTCAAACTCGAAAGCTTCTTTGTAACCAAGTTCAATAAGTTTTTCATTAGCTCTTTTTCTTATAAATTGTTTTAAGTCGTAAGCTTTAATACCTTCAATGTCACCCATTTCAAACATTTTATCTATATACTTTTCCTCTAATTCAACCATAGTATTAGCTGCTTTATATATGTCTGATTCACAGTCTTTTAAAAGTGTTTTATTTTCTTCACACATATGTCTGAACAACTGACAACCCATTTTACTATGTAAGCTTTCATCTCTCACGGACCATTTCATTTGTTGTCCGATGCCTTTAAGTAAATTGCGTAGCTGAAAACTATAAAGAACAGCAAAGGCACTATATAAGCTAACGCCTTCTGCAAAAGCGGAGAAGATAGCAAGAGAGGTTCCTATACCCACAGGGTCGTCGCCATCATAAGCAACCAAGTTATCAAAACGATCGGCTGTTGCAGGTTCGTGTAAAAACGCTTCATAATCTTCTAGTTTTAATGTTTCATTTAAATAACTATAAGCCACAGCGTGTACTGTTTCTTGTGAGCCAAACATCATGGCCATTTGTCTTATTTCGTGTTTAGGAAACCACGATACGACTTTTTGGGTCCAATAGTCTGATACCGCGCATTCCGTCTGTGCGAATCCAAGAAGTATGTTCCCGACAAGGTTTTTTTCTTTTTCATCTAATTTTTCTTTCCAATCTTTAATATCACTTTGCATAGGTATTTCAGTGTGTAACCAAAACGCCTGAGCTTGTTTTAACCAACCCTCAGTATAATATTCAGGGTAATCAAACGGTTTGTACGCTATGCGCTCATCAAACAAACCCATTAGTGAAATATTTCTAAAGCTATATCTACAAAAGGTATGTATAGCACATGAGTGGTTTGCTCTGGTTCATTGTAAGATCTAACACCTAGCAGTATACCAGGGTAAAATCCAAATGACAAACTCCAATTTTTCTTTTCTTTCATATATTATAATCTTTACATTGTTTTAATAAATCTTTATATCTAATTACACCAAACTGTTTCCATCTCCATTTTATCCACGTGTTTAGTTTGCGTTCTCCGTATCTTTGTCTAGCTACTCTTTTGCTTTCTCTAGGATTAACCTTACTGTTTCGTCGCATTCTTTATGATTTTGTGGTTTATATAATGTAAGTGGTCCTAATCGTCTTTCTGTTATTAACTTTTTAAAAAGCTTCCACCTAAGTGGAAACGATTCATTAGCTCTACCTTTAGTTTCAATTATAAAACCCTTACCTACAAAGTCTGGTGTATATTTAATGTTTAATATTTTCTTTTTGCCTCTGTTTTTATATTCTCCTTTACCATTACCACATCTTTCGTATGCTTCAAAAGGAAAATCAAAAGACTCAGAAAGCTCAAACGTTTGGCCTTCATACAAAGCTGTTATCTTAGCTTTACGTAGTGCCATATACATATAACGCTCGAGCCCAGAAGCAAAGTTAATACCATCATAGGTTATTTTCTTTGACTGTACTGGACCCTTTTTGCGTTTATAAAGTTTCTTCCTCATTGACCTCTATATTAGTTACGTCACTAGTAAATCTTTTATAAGCAACTTCCTCAACCTCATCTTGTAAACATCTTTTAGCTGCTTCAATGTATAATAACGCGTCCATTAATTCTTCTTGTACATCAACAAGAAATCTATTAAGATCTTTTTCTTGACCTTCAATTTCTTGCATCATAGTAGCTCCATATTTCTTTTGACCTATTAAACTACGTTCGTCCATCTTCCTTAGTACTTGTTGTACTATCTTATCTTGTGTTTTAATCTGCATCTTTTACGAATGTTCCGTTAATCATTTTACCTGTTCTTGCTGCTATAACTTTATAAGCTTCATCAATACAATATTCTATATCATATCCCTGTAAGTGTGCTAAGTTTGTAAGTACTACAACTATATCACCTATAGCATCTACAATTTCTGGTTTATCATCTTTAAGCAATGCTTTAGCAAGCTCACCAGCCTCTTCTTGTAGTTTGACATATTGTGTATTTGAATCACCTTTGTCATATAAGCCTCTTGTAGCAGCCCAATCTCTTATTAAATCAAACCTTTCATCTGTTTTAGCAGGTGTGTGATCTGTATTGTAGTAAGCTTCGTAAAAAGCTTTGTTATAAATGTAGCTTCTATCGTTGTTAAACATTGAAGTTTTAACGTTGGCCATTATCCAAGGTATGTTTTCTTTTGTTATTTCAAACTTACCGAACTCTGGATGCTTCCAAGTTAAACCTATGTTATCCATAAGTTGTCCTTTTAGTTTATTAACCGGACAAGGGAAAGTTGAGGTTTGTTCTGTTATGTTTATTTTCATTTTATTAAATAGGTTTTTATATAATTTTATATCTTTTTTATAGCCATAAGACGTTTGAAGTTCTATTTCACGGTCTGATATATAATCTATATCTTCTGACTGTTCAAGAACCTCATACTCATTCTCCTTATAGCCTTGTATAAGGGTAACTCTGTTCTTAAGATTACGCGTTACGCCAATCTTTTTACCTGGTATGTGGTATAAATAATACATATTTTATAGTTTGTTGTTATATAGATGCATGTTGTGTGCGTGATGGTAATACCATCCAGTATCTAAATTAAGACGTCCAGCAATTAGTTTTTGTAAAGATGAAAATTGATATTGATCATTACAGAAACCGTACCAGATGTCATTAGAACGCATATAGACAGACATACAAAGTTTATTGTCTACGATAGTAAACTGTATAGCATAAGTGCACGGTGTATCTTTCCTGTAATCTTCATATTCCTTAGCATCGTATATACTTATAGCAGCGTGCCTTGTGTTTTTGTTTTGTCTTAACTTTGCAACAACATAATCTATTTGATTATTTCTTTTCCATTGATAACCGTAATTAGAGTTTACTTTTCTATCGCTGTTTGCCATACGTTCCCATATCGGTGGTATCTTACCGTATATTTCTCCTAGCTTATCAATACTAGGATCACCAGACAAATACCAAGCCCACTCAGCTTCAGCGTATTCTAAACTCCATTTACGTTCTTTATTTGTTATCCAATTATCTTGTGGGTTTGTAATAGTAAAACCACAATTAAATAAAGCTTTTGTGTCATCGAACTCTACACCTTCTGTTATTGCTTCGTGTAGAAGATCTTCGTAAGCTTCATTAGCATTATCATATGTTTTTTTCATATTTTTCGTAATAGTATTTGTAATATTTAAAAATAGTGCTCCATAACTCTCTTGAATCAAATGTGCCTGGTGATCTGTTTAATTTACCATTTATTTTTATATCTATATACCAGCTCATAAAGTTTTCTTTACAAAATGGAGATATATAAATGTTATTGTTAATACACCAATTATATGCTTTAAATTCTTCAGGAGTATATGAATACGCTTGACTTACTTTTTTCTTTTTCATGATTCCCAAGGCATAGCCTCATCATTAGCATTTTGTATCTCGTAAGGTATAAAGCAACCTGATTTGTGTTCCCATTTAAAATGAGCTTCAGCACCGTTTTCACCAAGGTTTTGAAACTTAACTTTAAGAACTTTAGCTTTAACAGTTTTAGCTTCATAATCTCTATGAACTAATATACCATGATAACTAGCATCATACCATTCACCACCACCTTTAATATTATACATTGTAGGCTCTTCCATCTTACCATCTTTGTCCTTGTACATCTTTGTTGGATGCGCAACTACGAATACGAGTACATCATACTTTTTAGCAAACGTTTCTATCTTAGTTAAATATTCCATTGTGTAACGATTAACATCTTCTGTTTTACAATCAACATCTCTAACTTTATTAAAAGGATCAATGACTAAGCATTTAATACCTTTACGTTTTACTAGCTCAGCGCCTTTACGTAATACAGACTCTAGTGTATAACGTTCCATATCAATAAAAAAGTAGTTGTCATTTATATGATCAGCAACTTGATTCCATTTATCACCATGTATATCTGATGTTGTAGGCATACCTTCCCAGGTTTTACGCATTAATTTATGAGCGTGTAGATAAGTTGGCGCGTTTTCTGGTGATGCAAAAGCCGTTTTCCAACCGTAGTTACGATTATATCCGACAACCATTTGATCAACAAAGTCTGATTTACCGCTACTAGGTATACCAGTGACAGTAATAAATTGACCGGTATAAGTAGAAAATATGTTATCAAAATTTGATAAGCCAACTTGGTATCCTTTCTTAAAGCCATTACGAACAAAGTCAGTAACTTCATCTTCAATATCTCTGAATGTCGTAACATTTTCAAGTGGTACGGGTCTCGCTCCGGCAATACGCTCTGCCAATTTTTCTTTGCCATGTTTTTGTAAATATTCATTAGCATCTTTGCAATCATCAAAAGATACAAGGTAACAAACTTCAGCTCCAAGTCTACGGACTAATTCTGATTGTAATGCTTGACCTGCTTCATCTGAGTCAACAGCTAATATTATTTTCTCTTTATCTTCAAAATAATCTATACAATTATCAAGATAATCTAAGTTGTTAGAATTCAACGTAGCACCATTAGGAACTGATATAGAATTTTTAATACCAGCTTCGTGTAATGCTAACACATCCATTTCGCCTTCAGTTATAACGCATGTGTCATAACCTACTATGCTATTTATATTATAGAATACTTTTTCAGCACCCTTATATAATTTAAAGTTCTTTCTTCCGTCGCGATACTTAACATTAATAAGTTGATCACCCATGAAATACTGAAACTGTATCGTGTTCTCTTGTTTACCTGTCTGAGGCATAAACTCAGACCCTTCATTGACCTTAAGATCTTTTAGAGTCTGAGCTGATATTCCTCTTGTGCCAAACCAGTCAACAACTTTAGACGTAGGCTGTATGTGAGAGTCATGTATAGCATTTGGCCTTACATAGACTTTTTCACTAGCACCTTTACGCTGATAAGTATGTAGTTGAAATGATGTGTTACAATTGTGACAAGTACCGAGACCCCGTTCCCAATCATAAGAAGCACATTTAAGCTTTTTATTTTTAGGTTTCCTATCGTGAGAACACAAAGGACATATACCCTGTGTCTTCTCTTCTAGGCCATATTGATTGAATTCATCAATCAAGAATCCATTGATCTCTGTTGTCTGCATTTATTTAATTTTATTTAATTAATTTCCGTCTCTACAGTCAGGGCAAATGTCGCAGAACATATATTCGTCCTGCGTCATTCCTTGCCCACACATTTCACACTCCACTAAAACGGTAAATCATCTGCTGGAGCAACCGCTGCAACTGGTGCCGCTTGAGCTTGTTGGTCTTGTTTAGGTGCTGCGGCTACGTTATCACCGTTTGTCCACACCACTTTAACATTACCAAGGTAAGTTTTAGCTACTTTAGCCTCCCTTTCTTCTTTTGATTGTTCTACAACTACAGGGCCTTGATTACCAAACTGATCTAGCTCGTCATTCAAGGTTATTGTAATTGGTAAGTATTTACCTTTTTTACCTACATAGATCTTATCTTTAGGTATTTCATTAAGGTTAATACTAGCTTTAATTATTGATGCCATATTAATATGCGTTTACTTGGTTAAACATTCTTGCTATCTGGTCTTTAGTTGCACCAGAGTTTCTTCTTAAGTTATCTACAGCTTTAACATGTGTTTGGTTAGCATAGAAATTATCTGTGCTTGTAGTTATTCCTGATACTGTACATAATCTTTTTGTTGTTCTTTTTCTTGCCATATTTAGGTTTTTAAAGGGTTTTAGTTAAAAAAAATTGTTGAGGATCAAATGCCTCTGTTTTAAAAAATAATTTATATTGTTCTGCCGCTTGTTGAACTTTATCAGCACCTTTTTCATAAAATTGAGGTGAGCAGTCAAATATACCTATTTGGTGAGTTGTTTTATCTATAACTATAAACAACATTTCATAACCAAACAGTTTACTATAAATATAAGCTTGTGAGTCGTAATTATACTTGGATGCTGAGTATTTAAACTTTGTAATGTCTGCTGTCGTCTTCAAATCAATGATCAGCTTTTCATCATGGTTTATAATATCAGCTTTACCTTTCCACATCTCGCCTTCAAGCTCTGTAATCCCTGGTCGTTCATATTCTATGTTACTACCACGTATAAGATCTCTACAAACTTCGTTTGACATCATTTTATCTGTCATCAGTTCTATCTTATCTACTTCGTTTTGCAATAAACATAATTCTCCACCTGAGATCTCTTTATACGCTTTAGAGTTTCTACTTGTTGATTCTACAACTTTAAAGTTTTTAAGCTTTTCAGGTTCTAGTATCGCAGTATGAAAATAACCGCCAACTAAAAATGCAGGTATCTGCTTTGATGGTTGACCTAGCGCTAAAGGATTTGTTAATAAAGTAGAAATGTCAGAGTTACTAAGATACTTTTTACCAAAGTCACCGTAGTAATGCTTGTCATTTTCTAATTGTTTTAACACATCTTCTTTTTTCATCTATAATGTTGTTAGTTCTTGCTCTGCTTCTTTAGACAAAGCATATTTAGCTTTTATAGCTTCTATTTTACCTCCAGCTTTAACATAGTCTTTAGCTTTTGCTAACTGATCTGCTGTTATTGAGGTTTTAGTTTTTGGCGCAAACTTCTTTTTACCATGATCATTAGTAGCATCGCTGTCCGCTGTGTCATCAATTAAGAATAAATTACCTAACGCATATTTTTTAGCATAAGAGGATGCGGAACCAAACTGTTGAGGTACGTTCATACCTTTTTGATTTAAGTCTACACCGACTATAGCAGTAGCGTGTATAGCATTATCACCATCACTTACAGAAGCAGTAGACTGCATCATAGGTAAAGGGTCAACACTAATGATCTCTTCATTAATTGTTACTGTAACTCCTAACTCTAATAGAAAGGGTTTTGTTGCTTCGAGAATGTCTTCGGCTGATCTGAAGTTGTATTTGCCAAAGGAATTAAATCTACTTTTTTTCGATTTAAATTTTGTCTGGATTGTAGCCAGCTTTTCGTTTATAGTCATTGGTTTATGGTTTTTTCTTATTAGTATAATTACATATATTATTTAATATTTAATCACTTAAACTACAGGTAATCAAGCACTTGCGAGTGATCTACAGATAATATTAGTTTGTCTACAGCTTGTTTTTTTAGCTGAGAAACTCTAACGTAAGAACTACTACCTTGTATGTTTAGTATTTTAGCAATATCTTTCGCCGCGTGTTTATCACAGTCTAAACCGTAACTTAATCTTAATATTTGATACTCTAATTCGTTTAAATGTTTTTTAAGCAAACCAGTTAAGTATATGTTTAATAACTGTTGATTGTATGGCTCTGATTTGTCAGGTATATCATATATAGGGTTATCGTCATTGTTTGGCTTTTCGTCTATACTTAAAAATATAGAATTAAAAAACAAAGCAACCATCTTTTCGTCTTTACCAAAGTTTTTTCGTATTTCATTAAGCTTGTGCTCTGGTATACGTATATCACCTCTATTTATATCTATTGATCTTCTTATAGCTCCTTTTATTCTTTTACTAAAAAAGCTTTTTAATGTTTTCTCTACGTCTTCTGATTTTTCTAATGTTTCCCAGTCTAATCTATCTACAGCTTTAGTTAAACCAGATGATCCTGATTGAATTAAATCCATTATACTTTGAACGCCTGAAGCCTGTTGACTTGTTGAAAACTTTCTAGCTAAACTTTCTACTAATGGTAAGAATTTAGTTATTAATTCTTTTCTTGTGCAGTCTTTGTAGCTTTTACCTTCTAATAAAGCTAAAGATGATTTTAAATCTTCTTTATACCTTATGTAGTTTTGTATGTTATACTTCTTCATTTAATAGTATTTTTTCATGTGTTAATTCTTTGTTCATGTTTCTATAAATTGTTCTTGAGGAGCAATCAAGTAGACCTGCTATTCTAGCAATTGTGATTTTCTTACCGAAGTCATTTAAATCTAACATTGTCTGATAAATAGATTCTTGATCTACTTTGCATGCTCTTCCTATTAGTTTGCCAACGATTGACATTTTCTGTTCAGGAGTTAAACCGCTATAGTCCTTAAATATTACTTTACGCATTTTATTCTTAGGTATATCACCACCTTGATTAAAGACACTTGTTATCATGTCGTTCAACACTGTTTGTTTTATAAAAAAAGTTACAAATCCATTTTCTTTGTTTGCTATAAAATTAAATATAGATCTCATGTCATCTTCAAGTGACACAATGTCACCTTCTATACCATCTATGTTTAAATAATATAAAACAAGCATATGCCACTTCAGTGACTTGTAAGTTGTGATCTTAGCTTTAGTATTAAATAGAGAATAGTTTTCGTAAGTACCGTCTTCAAAGAACATGTATTTATCTGTCTCAACAGTAGGCGTATCGCTTATAGGAAATCTTCTATAAACCACGCGTCTATCATTTAGCCATTTTATGTTTCTTTCGTGTGACATTTGCTTATTACTTATTAATCTTTAAGGGCTGTTGTCACAGTCCTTTCTTTTTAGGTTTAGTTTTTGGTTTAATAAAATTTTTAATTTTATCTTTGATGCCAAAGGCATTTGTATTAATTAAATGTATTGCTTGTTTTCTACTCATCTATAATTGTTATTTTTACGTTATTCCATTTACCACCTTTTAATTCTTTGTTAACTAAAAAGTCTATTCTATTGGTCCATCTTTTGTTCATTCTATCTTCTATCGTCCATTCACCATCTAACTGTCCCGCTCCTTCAACACAAACTCTAGTACCAAACACAAAACCGTGTTGTTCTAGATCTCTAGATACCGCTATCCAGCGATGACCTTGAGGGTTAGCCTCATTAATAGTTTTTAATGAAGCTGTAGTTAAATAGTCTGCGTTGCATTGAGCAGGATCAGCATGGTATATTGTTGCTGTAACCAACAACATTTTCAATGTATTTAGTATCATATAATGTTTCTTTGTGATGCGCTATGTTTTTCTTTTCGTGTACATAGTACAACCAGTAAGCGTGTATAGCACAATCACGCTTATATTCATCTGGCATAGCTTGTGGTGGTTGATTAAATTTACCACCTAAAGGCATACCGACAGGACAATTTTTTAAAGCATCAAAA
>Ga0181396_1000379_pt1 | contig 10046 bp, 11 predicted proteins | sample 19SPOviralmetaG_FD_130125 | JGI IMG/M metagenome (GOLD analysis project Ga0181396, IMG submission 130125) | Marine viral communities from the oligotrophic San Pedro Time Series (SPOT) site, San Pedro Channel, CA, USA - 19 SPOT_SRF_2011-01-11 | ecosystem: Environmental > Aquatic > Marine > Strait...
AAAAATTCTATCTAAAAGTGCAGACAAAAAAATAATAGGAATAGCCCCATTTGCTTCCTTCACAGGAAAAAACTATCCATTAGACTTAATGCAAAACGTAATAGCCTATCTTCAAAAGGACCATATAATTTATCTTTTTGGAGGAGGAGAAAATGAGTTAAAGCAAATAAAGGTTTGGGAAAATGCTTATGATAATGTAACTGATATTGCTTCGTCCTTTAATTTAACGGAACAAATTAACATAATAAGCTATATTGATCTCATGATCTCTATGGACTCTGCTAATGGCCATATCGCTGCTAATTATGGAGTTCCTGTTCTTACAATATGGGGAATGACCCATCCTTTTTGTGGCTTTACACCTTTTGACCAAGGAATAGAAAACTCAATAATGATTGATAGAAACCTATATCCCCAGATTCCCACTTCTGTTTTTGGTAACAAAATTCCAAAAGGATATGAAAGTGCTTTTAGATCAGTTGAGCCTAAAGAGGTAATTGAAAAAGCATTAGAAATTTTAAATTTAGCTAAACATAGTCATAATTAACTTCAACTTCATCTGAGATTGGCCTAGCCTGACATGCAAGTATATACCCTTCATCCCCTGCATTGTCAGTTAATATTTGATTGTTAGCCATTTCAACAGACCCTGCGTTAAGCTTTGCCAGACAGGTGCTACAAATACCACCTTGGCATGAATAAGGGGCGTCTATATCGTTTTCAAGAGCCAACTCTAATATGGTTTTATCTTCCACCATTACTAGATTATGCTCAACATCATCACAAATAATTTTTACTTTTCTTGACATTATATATACTGATTATCAGCGCAATATTACTAATAAAAAAGATATTTATTGAAAATAAAATTGTAGTTTTATTTCCCAATTTTTATAAAATGAAAAATTACGATTTATCAGCAAGCTGTAATACTATTGAAAAGAACAGCAGCTTTACAGGAAATTTTACTTCTGAATCAGATTTTAGGATCGATGGTTCTTTTGAAGGTAATATTGAAACAAAAGGAAAGGTAGTTATAGGGAAGAATGGAAAAATAGATGGAACTATAGTTTGTTCTTCAGCAGATATAGAGGGCAACTTTAGTGGAACAATCCATGTTCAAGATCTTTTATCAATTAGATCAACAGGTGAAGTTCATGGAGATGTGGTAATGTCAAAATTAATTGTAGAGTCTGGAGCTGTTTTTAATGCAAAGTCATCTATGGAAAACGACGCAACCAATATAGCGCCCCTAAAAAAGATTACAAATTTCAACGACGCACGTGAAAAAACAGCCTAAACCTTGGCTTGTATTCTCAGGATTAGTTTTTCAGATTGCAGCCATTATGTACCTGTCTTCATTGATTGGAGAATGGGCTGACCTGCACTTTGAAAGTGAAAATAATTACTTCACTTTAGCCCTTTCAGTTCTAGGGATAACCCTTGTAATATTTCTAATAATTTCTCAGACAAAAAATTTAAAATAACTTTTTAAATTTTGACCTCAAATGATTTTAAAAATATCTATTTATATATTACATTTGTCGCGCAAAACTTAATCTACTTTGTTTAAGCATGACATATATTAAAAGCAGATCTTTTTTTCTATCCTTGATACTATTATCTGCATCTTTTGCTCATGCTAAAGAAGAAGAAAAAAAACAATCATTACAAGAGGAGATAACGGAATATATTTACCATCACGTTCAAGACTCCCATGACTTTTCGTTATTTTCAACTAAGGACAAAAAAACTGGCGAAAAAATTTATTATGGTTTTCCTCTTCCAGTAATATTAGTTGATGAAGGCATTAAATTCTTTATGTCCTCAAAGTTAGATCACGGAAAAAAAGTTGTAGAATCTTCAGGAAAATTTTATAAGCTTTATCACGGAAAAATATATGAAACTAATAAAGAAGGAAAGATATCCTATGACGAAGAAGGAGAGGTAACCAACTTGAAACCTTTAGATTTATCAATTACAAAAAGCGTTTTCTCTATTTTACTGGTATCGATGTTAATGTTTATGTTATTCACATCGCTTGCAAAATCATATAAAGAAAATAATCAAATAGCAAAAGGAGTAGGTCGGTTTTTTGAGCCAATTGTAATTTTAATCAGAGATGAAATTGCTATTCCAAGTATTGGAGAAAATAATTACAAAAAGTATATGAGCTTTTTGCTTACTTTATTTTTCTTCATATGGTTTTTAAACCTTCTTGGCTTAAGCCCCTTGGGTGTTAATGTAACTGGGAATATAGCGGTAACTTTTGGATTAGCACTGATTACGTTTTTAATTACAAACCTTACTGCCAACAAAACATATTGGAAACACATTTTTTGGATGCCAGGTGTTCCAGTTTGGCTTAAACCTTTATTGGCACCAATTGAACTTTTAGGAGTATTTATTAAACCTTTTTCATTAATGATAAGGTTGTATGCGAATATTCTTGCAGGTCATATTGTATTATATAGCTTGATTGGACTAATTTTTATTTTTAAAAATCTTGTTGGATCTAGCTTATCACTCGTCCTTGTATTTTTTATATCAATAATCGAAGTTTTAGTGGCACTTTTACAAGCGTATATTTTTACTCTTTTGTCGGCACTTTATTTTGGCTTTGCTGTTCAGGAGGACGATCATTAACTTTAAATAAATGTATAACTTAAATAAATAAAAATGGAAATACCTAAAATAGTCGGAGCAGGACTTGTAATCATTGGAACAGGGATCGGAATTGGACTTATCGGCCGTGGAGCAATGGATGCAATCGGAAGACAGCCGGATGCTTCAAATAAAATTCTTGTAGCAGCTATTGTAATAGCAGCTCTTGTTGAAGGAATTGCTTTTGCTGCATTATTTGCAGTTAACTAATTGAATTAGTTTATGGAAAAATTAATAAGTGAATTTTCATCTGGTCTATTCTTTTGGCAGACCCTAATATTTGTTACTTTGATTTTCTTGCTTAGAAAATTTGCATGGAAACCAATATTAGACACAATCAACGAAAGAGAAAAATCTATTAGAGATTCTCTTGATTCTGCCAAGGAAGCTAAGAAAGAAATGGAAAGCCTTCAGGCTGAGAACAAAAAAATCCTACAAGAAGCTAGAGCTGAAAGTGATGCAATGATTAATCAAGCAAAACAGTCAGGTAAAGAACTTGTTGAGAAGGCAAAATCTGATGCTCGTTCAGAAGCTGAAAATATTTTAGCACAAGCACGCACCTCAATTGAAAATGAAAAAAGGTCAGCTATGAATGAAATTAAAAATCAAGTTGCAGATCTTTCAATTGATATTGCTTCTAAGGTTTTAGAGCAAGAGCTTGATGATGATAAAAGCCATCAAGAATATATTGACAAGCTATTAAAAGAGAAAAAATTTGACCAATAATTATGGCTCTAGGAACTTCCTCTAAAAGATATGCAAAAGCGTTAGTAAGCCACTCTATTGAAAAGGGCAACCTAGACGTTATGTTTGATGAAATAAATTCATTAATCAATATTTTAGAAGAATCAGATGATTTAAAAGCGTTTATTTCTAATCCTACTATTTCTAGAGAAAACAAGACAAAGCTTTTGAATGAATTAACTGGCCCGTCTTTGCCGAATATTTCAATTTTATTAAACCTTCTATCATTAAACAACCGAATAGATATGCTTTTAGATGTCTGTAAGGTTTTTGTTCAACAATATAATACGTACAATGATATTGTTGATGTCACAGTTACTACTCCTGTTAACATTTCAGAAAATCTTGAAAAAACAATAGAGGCATACTTGTCTTCAATTAAAGCAGGAAAAATAAAATTGACAAAAAATATAGATAAAGACTTAATTGCTGGATTTACTCTAGATTTTGACAACACAAGATTAGATGCAAGTGTTAAAAAAAGATTAGAAAAAATGAAAAAGCAATTAAAAACAACAAATTAAAAATTAAGAAATGCAAAAAATTAAACCAGCTGAAGTTTCAGCACTATTAAAAAAACAACTTGAGTCTGCAGATATCCAGTCATCATTTGATGAAGTTGGAACAGTACTTGAAGTAGGAGATGGTATAGCAAGAGTATATGGTCTTTCTAATGCTCAATATGGAGAGCTTGTATCATTTGACAATGATCTTCAAGGAATGGTGCTAAACTTGGAAGAAGATCATGTGGGGGTTGTGTTATTTGGATCCTCTAAGGGAATTAAGGAGGGTGACACCGTTAAGAGAACAAACCAAATTGCATCTATAAAAGTTGGTGAGGGAATTCTAGGAAGAGTTGTTGATACTTTAGGTAATCCAATTGACGGAAAAGGACCAATAAAAGGTGAACTTTTTGACATGCCAATCGAAAGAAAAGCACCAGGTGTTATTTATCGTCAACCAGTAAATGAACCTCTCCAAACAGGAATAAAATCTATTGATGCTATGATCCCAATAGGAAGAGGTCAAAGAGAATTAGTAATTGGAGATAGACAGACTGGTAAAACAACTGTATGTATTGATGCTATATTAAATCAAAAAGAATTTTATGATGCGGGTGAACCAGTTTTTTGTATTTACGTTGCGATTGGCCAAAAAGCATCTACTGTGGCAGGTATTGCAAAGACGTTAGAAGAAAAGGGAGCTCTAGACTATACAGTAATTGTAGCTGCTAATGCATCTGACCCTGCTCCAATGCAAGTTTTCGCTCCATTCTCCGGGGCGTGTATTGGAGAATATTTTAGAGACACAGGTAGGCCGGCTTTAATTATATATGATGATTTATCTAAACAAGCAGTTGCTTATAGAGAGGTTTCACTTCTACTTAGAAGACCTCCAGGAAGAGAGGCTTACCCAGGTGATGTTTTTTATCTTCACTCAAGACTTTTAGAGAGATCAGCAAAAGTTGTTAATGACGACAAGGTTGCAAGTGAAATGAATGACTTGCCAGAAGCATTAAAGTCCAAAGTTAAAGGAGGAGGCTCTCTTACAGCACTTCCTATTATCGAAACTCAGGCGGGAGATGTTTCAGCGTATATTCCCACAAACGTAATTTCCATTACAGATGGTCAAATATTTTTAGAATCTGATCTGTTTAACTCAGGTGTAAGACCAGCGATTAATGTTGGTATTTCAGTTTCTAGGGTTGGAGGGTCTGCACAAATCAAGTCTATGAAAAAAGTTGCAGGAACACTTAAACTAGATCAAGCTCAGTATAGAGAACTTGAAGCTTTTTCAAAGTTTGGTTCAGATCTTGATGCGGCTACACTAAATGTTATTGAAAAAGGAAGAAGAAATGTGGAAATTTTGAAACAAAATCAAAACGATCCTTTCCAAGTTGAAGATCAGGTTGCAATAATTTACGCAGGATCTCAAAACCTCCTTAAGGATGTTCCGGTTAATAAAGTAAAAGCTTTTGAAGAAGCTTTTCTTCAAGAACTTAGAAAAAACAACAAGAAGCTTTTAGCTGAATTAAAGTCTGGAAAAATCTCAGACAAAGAAACAGATGAAATAAGAAAAGTTGCTGAAAAAGTTGCAAAAACGTTTTAATATATGTCAGGTTTAAAAGAGATTAGAAATAGGATAACCTCTGTTTCATCAACGATGCAGATTACAAATGCCATGAAAATGGTTTCTGCTGCTAAGTTGAAGAAAGCACAGGATAGAATTACTGCAACCTTACCATATTCTAATAAACTCTCAGAATTAATTAAAAGCATTTCTGCTTCAGTTGATTCAGATGAATCTAGCCCCTTATTTGAAAAACGAGAATTGAAAAAACCTCTTTTAATCGTTATAACCTCCAACAAAGGTCTTTGTGGGGGATTTAACTCTAGCATAATTAAAGAAGTCTATAATTTAACCACTAAATATGGTTCTAATACTCCGGATCTTTTAACTATTGGGAAAAAAGGAAATGATATTTTAAGAAAAAAATTCAACGTTATTAGCTCTCACAATGAAGTTTATGACAACTTTTCTTATTCTTCTGTAAAAGAAATTGCAGAAAATATTATGCAAAGATTTGAAAGTGAAGAATATGACGAGATAGTTTTAGTTTATAATCATTTTAAAAATGCAGCAACCCAAATTATAACCAAAGAACAATATTTGCCAATACTTGACGATTCAGACGACACGAGCAATGCACCTGGTGATTATATCTTTGAACCTAATAGAGCAAAAATTCTTGAAGAATTAATACCAAAATCTTTAGCAATTCAATTATTCAAAGCTATTTCAGACTCTATAGCGGGAGAACACGGAGCAAGGATGACTGCCATGCACAAAGCTACAGACAACGCAACAGATCTTAGAGATCAGCTTAAGCTTACATATAATAAAGCAAGACAAACCGCAATTACTAATGAAATTTTAGAAATTGTTGGTGGAGCTGAAGCGTTGAATTCGTAAACAAAAAAATCACATCATACACTTTTTGTATTTTTGATTTAAATCAGACAAATGAAAATATTTATTCCAATGGCTGGAAAAGGAACAAGACTTAGGCCCTTTACCTTATCCAGACCAAAGCCCTTATTAGAAATAATTGATAAGCCTATAGTTGAACATTTGATTGATCAAATCACCTCGACACTTTCTTCAAATATTGAGGAAATAGTATATATTCTTGGAGATGAGGCTTATTTTGACTCTTCAGTTGTTGATTCGTTAGCCTTAATTTCTAAAAAATATAATGCAAAAACAAAGATTTACAGACAGTTGGATAAACTAGGCACGGGTCATGCAATAATGTGTGCTGAAGACTCTTTGACGGGGCCTGCAATTATTGCTTATGCAGACACAATGATTCAAGGTAAAATTGAAATTAACTTAAATGCAGATGGAATGATTTGGGTTAAAAAAGTTGAAAACCCTTCTAGTTATGGAGTTGTAAACCTTGATAAAGAGTCTAACATTATAGAGTTGATTGAAAAACCTAAAGATTTCATTTCAGATCTAGCAGTTGTTGGGATTTATTATTTTAAAGAATCCTCATTTCTTCGAGATGAACTCAAAAGTCATCTTAAGGAAAAATTAGAGCCAGGCAGAGAATACCTTTTAAATTATGGAATTGAGAAAATGATTGAAAAGAATAAGATTTTTAAATCTCAAGAAATTGAAACATGGATGGACTGTGGCACCCCTCAGTTACTGTTAGAATCTGCAAAAATAATAATGAAATCAAAACAGAAAGATATTAATGAGAACAACTTGTCACAAGAAGGAACAGTTATAATAAATCATCCTGTTTTTATTGGCAGAAATGTAACTGTTAAAGATTCAACGCTTGGCCCAAATGTGTCTATTGGAGATAATTGTATTATTTCAGACTCAATTATTCAATCATCATTAGTATACAATGACTCAAACATTTCCAACGCAAACATTAAAAATTCTATTTTGGGAAGCAATTGTAATTATGATGGATCTCACAAAGAAATCTTTTTAGGTGACTATTCTCAAATCAATAATAATGAAAAATAGACTATTTAAAAAAACCATTATACTTACTGTAATCATTTTATTTTTTTTGCAAGGATGTTCCACAAAAAAAAAGATTGTAACTGACATTCCCTCTAATGAAATTGAATTATCAGAAATTTTAAAAAACTCAAGAAAAGCGGATCTTAAATTTGAAAATCTTAGAAATAGAGTTAGAGTAGAATTTAATGACGGAAGATCAATTCAAACCATCAATTTAAGTCTAAGAGCCCTAGAAAATGAACTTTTATGGATGAGCGCAACAATGATTGTCCCAATCGCAAAAATTTTATTAACCAATCAAAAAGTTTTGTTCTATGAGAAATTTCAGAAAACATATATAAATCAAGATCTAGATTTAATTATGAGAACGCTAGGTATTAAAAATCCTGTTGAAATTTTTCAAAATGTTCTCTTTGGAAACCCAATCTTAGATATTGGAAAAGGTGACTGGGAGATGATTGAAAATCCAAATTACTATGTGCTGAAATCTTCAAAGGGCATTCAGTCTACTCTATTTATTAACCCTGAGACTTTTAAGCTTCAACAACAAAGAATTTACTTACCTCTTTTATCAGCATTAATCACTGTTGATTATAGTAATTATAAAATACTTGAAGGTAAAACTTTTCCTAATAATGTCTTAATCTCTTATATAAAAGGAAGCGAGATTATAAAGATCAACTTAGAATATTCACAATTTGACTTTCCGGAAAAATTAACTTTTCCAATGGAAATACCTACTGATTATAAAATCAAAACCTTAGATGAAATTCTTAAGTAAGACAGCTTTTTTATTACTAATATTTTCGATCATTCCATTGAACGCCCAAAACTATGAGGGAAGACAAAAGAAACTAGAGGCTCAAAAAATATCTCTAACAAAAGAAATAAGTCAAATAAATTCTTTGATTTTAGATTCAAGAAAAAAGTCTAAGAATTTAGCAAATGAATTAGAGGATATACAGTTGAAGATTTCTGTTCGAGATAAACTTATAAATATTAATAATTCACAATTAAATAATTTAACTAACATTATTTATAATCAAACAGAAAAACTATCTGATTTAGAAAAAGAGTTAATTAAGCTTAAGGAAGAGTATGAGCAAATCATTTATAGCTCCTACAAAAAGAAATCTACTCAAATGAAATTAATGTTTTTGTTTGCCTCAGAAAACATAAACCAGGCATTTAAAAGATTTCAATATTTTAAACAATACTCTAAATATAGAAAGAAGCAGGCTGATAAAATTGTTTTAATTCAAACTCAAATTTCACAAACTATAGACAGCCTTCAAATAAGAAAAAATAATAAACAGAACATTATTGACGAGAACAGAGAGGTAAAAGAAACATTAACTAAGGAAAAACAACTACAAAACACTTTATTTAAAAACCTGCTAAAGAATCAAAAAAAGTATGCCTTAGAAGTTAATGAAAAAGAAAAACAAACCAGGTTAATTGATAATGAGATTCAAAAGTTAATAAGGCTAGCAATTGCAGAATCTAACGAAAATAATAATTCAACAAACTTTGCTTTAACTCCTGAGGGCAGATTAATTTCCACAAATTTTCAGTCTAATAAAGGTAGACTCCCCTGGCCATTAAAGCAAGGAGTGGTTGTAAGAAGATTTGGAACACAACCTCACCCAGTTGTAAGGACAACTACAATAAATAGTAACGGAATATCTCTTGCAACCTCACCTAATTCCGTAGCTTATTCAGTTTTTGACGGAGAGGTTCTATCTGTATATGGTTTCTCTGGGGGGAACCCAGGAGTATTAATTAGACATGGTAAATATATCTCAAACTATCAAAATCTATCATCAATTTTTGTTAAAAAAGGAGATAAAATAAACGCAAATGATGAAATTGGAATTGTATTTACAAATGAATCTACAGGAAAAACGGTATTAAAGTTTAATATTTTTAATGAGCTAAAGCCAGAAAATCCAACTATATGGCTTGATAAATATTAATTCTCAATTAACAACCAGGCATCTTGGCCGTTACCTTTAATTTTTGAAATAAGGGAAGCAGCTTCGTTTCTAGTTTTTAACCTAGCGTAAGCAACTCGAAAAAGACCTTTAGGATTTATTGAGGTATAGGATGCTTTATACCCTAAGTTAATCAGACTATTTAATTGTTTTTGAGCATTCTCTTTTGACCTAAAAGAGCCAGAAATAACACTAAAGTATGTAGAGTTTTGATCAACTACTGGAGCAGAAACAGTAAGATTGATTAGGGGAAGCTCTCCTAAATCAAATGTTGCAGCCTGAACATTTTTAAGTATTTCTTCTTGAGCAAGTGCAATATTATTAAGCTTTTCATTGTCTACATAATTAGTATAGTTGAAATATCCAACATAACTTAATCCAACTAAACAGATAAATATTGCAGCATTTTTTAGTATTGAGCTTGAAAAAAACTGTAGATCTTTTTTAGATTCTCTTTTGACAGTTTTTAAAAGCGGTGCTTTGGAAAAGGATTGAAGCCCAAAACTAGATGAATCAAAATTTATTGAAAAGTCAGGGTTAAAGCTTATGTTGTTTTCATCTTTTAATTCAAAAATTCCTAATGATTTAACTTCGACA
>Ga0181396_1000385_pt1 | contig 9970 bp, 7 predicted proteins | sample 19SPOviralmetaG_FD_130125 | JGI IMG/M metagenome (GOLD analysis project Ga0181396, IMG submission 130125) | Marine viral communities from the oligotrophic San Pedro Time Series (SPOT) site, San Pedro Channel, CA, USA - 19 SPOT_SRF_2011-01-11 | ecosystem: Environmental > Aquatic > Marine > Strait...
CATTAGCTCATATAGAAGATGATATTACATATGATACAAGTAAAACTACAATATATAATAGTTTTTATAAAAGATTTTTTATGTCTTCTCGCCAAGAAGGTGATACATATATAAAAGATGCACCTCATAAATTAACATTGACAAGTAATGTTCCATTTGATATAGCTTATATGAATATTATTGTTAGTGATAAAAGAAACAATGAATTAGTAAAAAATGGTATAACTGTTTTTAAAGATCAAGATAGAAGTAATATTTTATTTGATGATGATTTTTTAGATGAGGATTATATTATATCATCATTAGAATCTAGTTCTCCTGTTAATTTATGGTGGAATAATAAAAGTAAATCAAGTTTTACTATTAATGTAGATAAGCCTTTTACTGGTTATATTACATGGGAAGCAATGAGTAAATGAGTAATTATACTACAACTGATTTAGAAATATTATCACAAAATATTAGTCCTAATAACTTGATGGTAAACTCATTAACATTTGTTAATAATACTAATAATGTTATTATTGAGGATGCTATTCATATAAATGAGAATGGTGATTTTATATTAAAAGATAAGTATACTGAAGTTGAGTTATCAAAAGTCACAACTTTATCCAATAATATAATTGAAAAGAAAGAAAATATTAGTGATGATTTAGATACTATTTATTTTGTTGATAAAAGTAATTCAAAGATATCATTAGGTGATGTTTTTAAGAATTTATTTATTGATAAGTCATTTTCAGGTGATAGATGGTTCAGCTCAACTAGATCATTAAAGCTTGATTATTCATTAGAAGAGGATATTAAAACTAATTATTACACTGAAAAGTTATTAGAAGTAATTGACTCTAATGGTGATATAACTTTAGTTAAAGATATTAAAGAAAACGATTTATCTCAAAGTAATGTATGGCATTCATTACCTATTGAAGTTATTACTGATGATTATGTTTCTAATAAATATGGTATTATATCTGCTAATATACCATTAAAATATAAATCCATATTAGGATCAAATACTATTTTCAGAATATTTGACGCAACTGTTGGTATTGAATTATCAAGAACATCAATTTATTTACCTCCTGTATCACAAGAAACAATTATCAATATACCTTTAACATATCAAGGTAATATGCCTGATTCACCAATATCTAAAGGATCAACTGATTGTGAATGTGTAACTATACATGATTTAGATAATTTAGAATTAGTAAATGGAAAAGATAAAGGTCAATATGTGACTCAAGATCAAGATGGATTTTATCTAGTTCCTATTAGCAAACATATTATAAAAATTCAATGGCAAACATGTGATATTGTTGATGAGTATTTAAAAGATACTTCTTTTGGTAGATCAATTTCAAGTAATGTCTCAACTTCATTATCCGTTGATTTATATAATACTATTCAAACTAATGATGAGTATTATATGTTAAATGGTATTATACTAACTATTAAAGATGAATTAACTAAAACAATAGAAATAGATAACACAAAATATAATTTTGATGATGACTATAGTATATCATTATGTTCTAATAAAAACATAAGATTATCAATTATAGAAAAAACAAAAGAATATTTCACTATAAAATGGAATAAACCTATTGATAATGGTGAAATATACTGGAAAATATTAAAAGTAATTAAAGGTGTTGATGAAGATCTAACAGAATTAAGTAATGTTGATAGAGAATTAAATCATAATTTATTTAAAGATAAAATAAAAAATGTTGTTGATAGAAATGTATGTAATTCATTAGATAGTTGTATTTCAAATTTCTCTACATATGAGTTTAAAGAAATATTACCTTCAGGTGGATCAAGTACACCATTTCCAGATGAAGAATTAATTAATGGATTAAAAGAATATAATTTATTAGGATATGAAACGTCAAGCTCTACTGATAAAACTATTAAATTTTACAAGTCTGTTGATTCACCAATATACGATGTTCATTTTGTGTCATCTAGTAACACAACTTATGGAGTGTGGAGTTATAATGGTACAATGAGTCCCGGTACAAATGTTAGTTTTTTCTATTCACCAAATGAAGGTTATTGTGATACAAATTCCGTTACTTATAGATTGCCTATATCAACTGTAAGAATACCAAAAATAAAATGTAATTTATGTGAGAATGTAAATATAACATATACATTAGCTACAAGTGGTAGTGATAAACCTGTTGAATGTTCAACTGAATTTTATCATGTTGTTGATAGCTTTGGTAATATTGGTTATAGTACAGAGGATGATTTTTTATTTAATGTTGGATTAGATACAACTGATACAACTTGTACTTTTGAAATAAGTGGAAGTAGTTTAGTAGGTTCTAATGAAATAGTGACTGTATTAAAAAAGATAACTTATGATGAAACATCATATGGTGATACATACTCTTTAAGTGGTGCTCCTATTCCAGAAATAGGTTTATTTGATCCTTCAAATACAAGTTCATTTTCAGATGATAATGTTGCTTTTTTAACATTAGACAATAAGATATCTTTAACTGTAGATTATGATTCAGATAGATTTAGTAAATATTTTAGTCCTTCAAATGATAGAGTTTTAAAAACAACATATGAAGTATCTATAAGTGGTGAACAATATAATAGATTTTTAGTTACAAATGATTCATTTCTAGGTCAAGATGTTTTTGGTCATCAAATAGTTCTATTTGATCCATTTTTAACAGTAGATCCAGTTGAAGGAGAATTACCATTATTTCCTAATTACAATCCTATTGGAAATTTAAATACATTGGATAGTATAAGAGAATATATTAATAGTGGTGATGTTCATTATACTAACGAAAACTTTATTCCATTTCCTAATTTCAAAATAGGTTCAGTTACAATAGATGGTTCAAGATATAACCCACTATTAGATTATAGAAATTATAGAGTTGAGGGTAATTATAATACTTACTTTGGAGAAACAACATTTACACCTAATGACTTAGATGTTTACAACTTAACTCAAAACAGTGTATTTGAAACTATAATTGGTGATAGATTTAAAGTTGTAAATGATGGATCTAATACAGGATTAATAGACAAGGGTAATATAGCAGGTATAGATGTTAAAGTTTATAAAAGTGGTAGACGTTTTGTTTTAGTTACTGATTTATTCTTTAACACCTTTGTTTCTATGAATAACGGACTTATTCAGTTTTATTAAATATAAATATAATTATATATTTTAAGGTTATTACATGTCTGATTATAAAGTAGATAGTATTCAAGTTGGTAGTATTAGGTCAGCAATATCTGAAAGTGTTGATAGTGAGTTAATATTTAAAGACTCACGATTACCACAAGGAGTATCACTTAGTAACTTAGTAAGTGATATTAGTTATGCACAACAAATACAAAGTAATGTTGATGCTTATCTAGATAGTGCTCTAGAGTTAGCAGTAACTAACATTTCAGCAGGAGTTGAATCAATAGGAGAAGCTAACACTAATGATATAGCTTCAATTTCAGGTTCATTATATAATGGTGTATATGAGAATTATTTAATAAATAATTCAACTTTAGCTAGTGAACTTATTTCATTAAATAATGTAAATAATTTTAAAAACAATGTAGGTATAAATAAGGAAACACCTGAATCACAATTTAATATAAAGAACAATACTAATTATGATATAGATACCACTATTACAATTGAAAATAAATACCCAAATGTTGTTGGTGATCCTAATACTACATATAGTGAATATAAAAGTGAAATAACTCAATTAAACAATGAATTATCAATAACAAATAAAAGTGAAGGTACTATAAAGTTATCAGTTGATAGTTCTAATATAACATTTAATAGTGGTTTAACTTTAAATGATTTTGAAACAACATCCAATAATATTTTTAAATTAGATAAAATTAGTATAGATGGATCAACTCAAGTAACAACAACTACTGGTGGAAGTGCTATTGTATCCTCAAATAATGGGTTTGGATATTTAAAAGAAGGATCAATTATCAATGTAGATGGTCAAATAAGATATGTTGAAACAATAAACTCTACTAGTGAAATAGAGGTTGTATCTATAAGTGGTGACTCTAATCATACAATAGATGCTTCAAATGGTAAACAATTCACATTTCAAAATCCATTACTATTAACTAATGATTGTATATTAACTGCTAATGATAATTTGGGTTTTGGAACAAAAATACCTACTTCAAGAGTTCATATAAAAGATAAAAATTCTATATTCTTAGAACACGAAACTCCTGAAATATTCTTTGGTAATAAAGAAGATACTTATGGAAAAATATCTTATAACTTCACAACTGATCCTTTATCAACTGAAGGGTTTTCACTTGATCTATCTTCTTCTAAATTAGGAAAAGGTTCAAGTATTAAATTAAGTTCTGTATCAAATAGTGCAAACTCAAACTCAACTCCTTCAGGTGAAATAGAATTTTACACATCACCATATACTTATCAAACTTCTTCTGATGAAGAATTGAGAATGACTATTAACACTTATGGTAATATTGGTGTTAATGAAAATACTCCTATTTCAAAAGTTCATGTAAGTGAAGACGTACAAACTTTAACAGGTACAATTTCTATTTCAGCAGGATCAAATACTATAAAAGGTAGTTCTATTAATGATCAAATGGATCATGAAACTGAGTTTACTAAACAATTAGGTGTAGGTGATAAAGTTATAATTCATGGTCAAACTAGAACTATTACTAATATAGAGGATGACTATACCATAACATGTGATGTCCCATTTGTATCTGGTGGTTCACATTTAATAGGTGAAGTATTACCTGCTATAGCTAGATTAGATAATGATTCTTCAAATGTATTTCGTGTAGAATATGATGGTTCTTTAATAACTCAAGATGTAACATGTTCAAGTTTAAATAGTGTAGGTGATGTAACAACCGTTGGTAACTTTATAGGTGATGGTAGTCAATTAACTAATATTGTTAAGAAGAATGTTCAACAAATAGGTGATAATTCTTCTAATACATTTAATATTAATCATAATTTAAACACTGAAGATTTTACAATAAGTATAAAAAACAATAATACTAAACAACTAATAAACCCTACTACAGTTACAATAGTTGACTCTAATAATATTAGTGTTACAACAACACTTGTACCAAATACAAATGAATATTCTGTAATTATTATAGGATAAAGTTTGATTTTTTAATTTTAATCTTATAATAGTTAAATGAGTGAATCTATAAAAATTATAGCAAATAAAAATCATGATGTGAATATTTCTAAGTTAGATATTCCTAAAGAAATAATTCCATATTTAGATTTAGATATTATTAATTCTATTGCAAATAAAATTTCAACTATAACTGATAAAACTTTTAATTATTTTGGTAGTATAAGATTAGTTGGTGATAATACAATAATAGATCTTTCTTCAAATGATAAATCAAAAGTTACAATTTCTTTAAAACATAATTTAGTATTTGACTCTGAAGGAAAACCAAAGACAGATAATATTTTATTTGATGGTATAACTAAATTATTGGATAAGAAGATAGAAGAACAGAAAAACATAATACAATCTAATCCATCTAATATTTCTAAATACTTAGAATCATTGAATGATGAAACTACTAAACAAATTGAAAATGAAAAGAAAGAAAATGAAGAGAGGATAAATAAAGAACAACAAGATAAAAAGTTATCTGCTATAAAAAATGTTTTAGGTATTGAAAGTGATGTTGAGCATATTCAATATAGTGAATCAACATTAAAAATAAGTGAAAATTTGGACTTAGTAAAAGAAAACATGGTAAAAAGGAAAGAACAAACTAAAGAAGAGAAAGCTAAAAACCTAAATGCTTTTATGTCTGCATTAGATAACTTAAAAATAAATGATGATACTCAACAACAAAAGAAAGATTTATTTATTAAAAAATTAAATACTAACTTGGATAAATTAGCCAATGGAAGTATATGAACAATATATTTATTCATTAAAAGATCATATCAAGGATTATAATATTGATATATCTGATGATATCAAGTATGATAGTTTTAATATTGATATCAAATATGAAACACCTGATAATGAATTAAAGTTACTATCAAGTACAATAGAATTACCTAAAAGTGATAATGATATTATATTAGATTCTTTTGATATAGAATTTACTTATTATAATTCTGTAGGAGATTCTTGTAATGTAAAGGTTGTTGATTTAATAAAAAAAGAATTTCCATCTTTACATGATATATTTAATAGAAAAAAGGATGAATTTAAAAAATGCTATGAGAAGTTAGCTGAGAAATATAAAGTATATGATGATACATGGGTTTATAGTGGTGGCTCAGCAACTATAGCTTTAACTAGTAACTTTATAGTAAGTGAAAGTAATGAATATTTAGTAAGTGAAAATGGTGAGTTTATTATTTTTTAGTGATAGGATATGAGTGTAGTAACAAAACAAATTAAAGACTTTAATACTTCAACAGATGTTGAGGATGATTCACTTATTGTACTTCAAACATCAAGTGGTATTACTTTAAACTCAACTAAGGAAACTTTCTTAAAGGATACTTTAAAATATAAAAAGATTGAATTATCAAATTTAAGTAATTCTGTTGAGATATTAGATACATTTGATGATACAATAGCAATTGGTTGTAAGTGGGTTATTACTGTTAATGATGGTACTAATTTTAGGATAAGTGAAATATTATCAATTTGGAATGAATCAACCGATACTCTTAAATTTACAGAAACATCTACAAACGATATTGGGGATACATCTGATATTTTGTTTGCATGTGACGTATCAAATAATGATGTTAGACTTTTAGTTTCTATAAGTAATGGTACATGGGATTTTAACATACAGAGGATTTTGATATGAAATATGATATAAAATGTTTTTCACCTGCAAAGCTTATAAAAATATGTGAAGGTGGTTGGCAAGTTCCTGAAGTTTTACGTTCTTATGAGGAATGTGAATCAATAGAGGAAGTAATAGGTGAACCTATACCAACATATTGTACTAGTGAGGAAATAGGTGTAAACTTAGCAATTGAAAATACAATAATCTAAATAATAAGTAGAGATAAAACAACAAATTAATTTATGGATTTATTTAACAAATTAACGACAGAAATCCACTAAATCTTTAGTTTAGTGGTAGTTCATCAAGTACAATAGTTAAAATTGGAAATAAAAGTTACTAGATCTAATATTATCTGAAGTAATCTTTATAAATATACTTGGTGGAAAGTGAAACCAAGGGAATTTATATGGGTCAAGAATTTGTTGCTCGTAAAGGTTTTAAATCTTTACAAGATGCTAATATAGAAGGTAATCTAACTGTATCTCAAGATATAAGTGGTGATTATATCTATTTAAACAATCTGACAGCAAATAAAATATTATATTCCGTTGGTAATAAAATTCAAAGTTCTAATGTAGACGTTTCAGTTTTAAATAATATTGATACATCTTATGTTGATACATTAGTTTCAAGTGTATCTGGTAGTTTACAAACACAAATAAATAATATATCAGGTGGTAGTGGAGTAAGTAACTTTCTATCATTAACCGATACACCATCAACATACACAAATAATGAGGGTAAACAACTTATTATCTCGGGTGGTAGTATTATTTTTAAAGATGAAGTAAATGAACTATATGAATTAGAAGATGTCTCTTTATCAAGTCCTCAAAACAATCAAGTATTATCTTATAGTCAATCAATTAGTGGATGGACTAATATTGATTTAGAAACTATAACAATTAGTGGTGGTGATACATTTCTATCTAAGAATGGTGGTGATATTGTCTATATAAATATAGATGAACATTTAAAAGTTGGTAACATAAACAATACAACTAATAAAGAAAATGGTCAACTTTGGTATGATAATGGCTTTAACTTTTATGAAAATGGGCAACAAAAAACTTTTGAAAACATTATAGATGATCATATTATGAAAGCATTGGAAAGACAAATTAGAGTAGATTCAAATAACTCTTCAATAACTTATGTTGGGGAAGCGGAACCTAATACAAATACAAGTGATGCTTCATGGAGGATACAACGAATAATAGAAATTAGTGAAACTGACTTTGATATACAATGGTCATCTAGTGGTGACTTTGATCAAATTTTTGATAATAGAGAAAGTTTATCTTATAATTAGTATATAGGAAATAGGAAATAATAAATGGCAACTATCTCAACAGACGCAAGCTATAGCGCAGGAAGTTATAGCAATAACGTGACCTTTACGATAACTCAAGGAGCAAAGTTCACCATTGATCAAAGCACCGTTGATCTTCGCTATGTTCGATGTACAACCTTCGGTGAGTGTCTAGCAAAAAACACAAGCACAACAACGCCGATGCTTATAAGTCTAGGCTCGACTAGCACAGTTTCAAGGTGGCAATTCACAGCAGGGGGAAAATCTACTATAGAAGGAGAGTGGATCGTTTTAGGAACAGGTGACGGAGTTGCAGGGCAGACTTTCAATATACCGCAAGCTCAAGGTATCAACGGTGTAGGCACTCAAGACGTGCCCGTGATTGAAGGGCTTTTCATTAAAGACAACGACACATTAAGAGACGGCACAATCATACCTCAACCTTGCTTGGAGGTTGATTCTGCAAGCTACGCAAACGCAACAGACCACGAGCGAGGGGGAAACGTCTTTACTTTTGACGTGGCGGCTCAGACAGTCACTTTTAAACGTGCTGTTCCAGTTGGGAAAAGCGTCGTCATGCCGAATATTATATTCTACACGTCTAGCAATTTTACGGCAACGACAGAGTTTGAAGTTTCGTCAAGCGCAACGGGTACACATAACTGGGATAAATGCACGTGGTCGGGAAAGTTCAAGTTTAATTTCGGCAACGGGAAAAAGACTACTTTAAAAAACACATGTTTGCGACACACTTTAAGCAATCAATCTTCTAGTCTCTCAGCGCAAGTAGAACCACCTTTGATTAACAATGTTATTATAAGAGGTAATTCTACTGGGACATTTTTAGCTTTAAGTAATTCAGCAAGTGCAGGAACAATTAAAAATTTATGGCTAGATTGCAACGCTGACGGGAGTGGCAACCCTCTTAACTGTTCAAATAGTTCTAATTTATACGCGGAGAAGTTAGTCTTTACAAACTATCTCAACGGCACAAGTTCAGTTTCTCAAAACACAAGTAGGGGTGCAATTACCACAAATTCTGGAAATGGGACTTTCTACGATGTTTTTAATTTTATACCTCAACAGACATTATATTTTTCTCCAAATGCTTCAAATTGCATTGCTGATAATATCAAGTTTCAATTCGGTTGTCGTGAAGATATCTCAGGACAAGTTTTAACAGGAGCGATTAGGTTAATAAATTGCAATAATAATGTGGTTACAAACATAACGCAAATAAAAGCAGGTCCGATTTATCCGTATGGCTTGGCTGTCACTTGTGGGTCAGGGTCGTCAAACAATTCTATAGACGGAGTTGTTTTAAAATCTGGAGCGTCAGGGTCAGGAAATAATAGGTGGGACAACGTAGCAAATGATCAAGGATTTAAAAATAGATACAATAACTTTGTGATGTATGGCTATTACAAAGACACACACGTTAGTACGGGTAGCGCATCTCTACAGGCTTCATTTACTAACTTCTATACAGTAGAAAAACAAAGCGAGACAAACGCAGATTTCCGAGTAGGGGCAAGAGTTAGAGCAGAGCAAATTTACTTAAACAATACGAATAACTCAGGCAATGGCAATTTTGACCACGTGGCAGCGGCGTCTGGTGTAGACTCTCTGAGTGTTATGGGTATTCGCAACACTGCCAACGGCGGAGCGATAGAGAAAACAGACGGGCTATTCTATTTAAGGATGAGTCCGACACAAGAGCAGCAGGATTATTTTACGGCAGTGACGCAAACAGGGATCATATTTTTTAACAACAACAACATTCTATATATA
>Ga0181396_1000386_pt1 | contig 9956 bp, 12 predicted proteins | sample 19SPOviralmetaG_FD_130125 | JGI IMG/M metagenome (GOLD analysis project Ga0181396, IMG submission 130125) | Marine viral communities from the oligotrophic San Pedro Time Series (SPOT) site, San Pedro Channel, CA, USA - 19 SPOT_SRF_2011-01-11 | ecosystem: Environmental > Aquatic > Marine > Strait...
ACGCCTCCAGCTACAACCACGCCTCCAGTTGGAACAGATCCCTTTATACCTGAAGGCGAAGGCGGTGCTTACGCAGGATTCGGCCCGTCTGGGTCTGAAGCGGCAGGTTACAATCCTTTCTATGGTGGTAAAGATTACATGCAGTATGACCCCGGTGATTACGCTCGATCAGCGACCCCAACATATCAAGAAATCTCGGAATCCTAATGGCTAGTGGAATACCAAAGAACGTAGCGAACCCTTCGCTTTACAAGAAGGCTAAGGCTAAAGCAAAAGCTAAATTCGACGTGTATCCTAGCGCCTACGCTAACGGCTGGATGGTTCAGGAGTACAAGCGCATGGGCGGCAAATACAAAGGCGCTACTGGTGGTGAGGTGACTCTCGATCCAAAGAAAAGCGATCTAAACAATGACGGTAAGCTTAGCGGTTACGAGCGCAAGCGCGGCACTGCAATTGCCAAGAGCATGGCAAAGAAAATGAACATGGGCGGAACCGTGATGGTTCAAGGCCGTGGTTGTGGTGCTATCATGCCCAGCAAGCAGAAGAAGACGCGAGTACCTCGTGGCTAAGCCCAGAAGCGGACTTAAAAAATGGTTTGGTAAGGGCAAGGGTGGCAACTGGGTTGACATCTCAGCGCCCAAAGAAGGCGGTGGCTTTGAAAAGTGTGGTCGTAGTAGTACCAGCGATTCTGATCGCGGCTACCCAAAGTGCGTACCCGCAGACAAAGCTGCTAAGATGAGCAAAAAGCAGATTGCTTCAGCGGTTAGCCGCAAGCGGTCAAAAAAACAAGGCGTTGGCGGGAAGCCTACTAACGTCTCAACTTTCGCTAAAAACGGAGGCGAGATTATGAAAAAAGGTTCAAATAAAGCTATAAGCGTAGATGACTATGAGCGCCAGAGTGGATTCAAGAAGAAAAAATTACCACTCGATAACAAGGCTATCAGCGTGGATGACTATGAGCGCCAGACGCCTCGTGGCCTGCCTAAAGCCAAAAGCCCAGCCACAAAAACGGCTACTCCTACGCCGAGCAGAAGAAAAATGACTGGCACAAGGGTCATGAGAAACAAGGGCGGCACTATCAAGAAGCCGGGTGGCATGAATAAAGGCGGCACCATTAAGAAGCCGAGCGGCATGAAAAAAGGTGGCGCAGTAAAAATGAAGAAGCCATCAAGCAAAAACAGTGGCTTGTATGGTCGCTAAATGGCGTACTTACAGAGCAATATCCCGTACTTTAAGTGCTGGGTAAGACGCGAGTACACCCATAACCACGAAAAGTTTCATGGCGAGTTCATACACGCTATGGCTATCGCGGTTACGACAATGCCGACACGGTGCTTGAGCTTCCAAGTTATTTTTACGGGAGCCGAGTGTGATGAAGACGAGCCTAATGTCCACGGCGGAGCTATGTGGGCAAGGATGCCCATTACGGCTCTGGCAGCGGACGCCGACTACGAGGGTTGGCCTGATCCGATGCCTGTTTGGGCAGCGCAGCCGTGGGATTGCTCGTCATACCACCACTCGGTTTATGTGCTAGATCGTTGCACTCCATGCCCTTGGATCGCCAAAATAGACGGTGAATTTTATCCGGCAAAATACTTATTCACTGTTGATTATGCCGAAAATGAGATAGCCGACGATCCTGCTCAGCATAAGCAAAGCCATGTTATGCAATTACTTGATGCTGGTGATTGGACGGGCAACATCGTGGCCCTACCCAACAACCGAGTTAGAGTCACGCACCCTGCATGGTTCTCAGTGGGCGAGGGCGCACCAGACTTCCGCCCGAGTCAACATATCCATTACAGCAAGAGTGATTTGGACTACACTCTCGACGTGAACAAAGTGTTCGATAACCTCTACGCACCAGAGAAGAAAGATGGCCGTAAGCGGAAGTAAAGATTTCGAGTTAGACGTAGCAGACTACGTTGAAGAAGCTTTTGAGCGTTGCGGCTTAGAGCTTCGCACGGGCTATGACCTAAAGACGGCCAATCGATCCCTTAACCTGATGCTCGCTGAGTGGGCAAACCGTGGTTTGAATCAGTGGACGATCAACCAAAAGACGTTGCCGATGGTCAAAGACACGACCTCTTATACAATTGACACGACCAACCCAACCGCAACAATCGACGTGCTTGATGTCTTCATCAGGGAGACAATGGGCGGAGTTTCAACGGACGTTCCTTTGACCCGCATGTCTCGGTCTGAGTATGCGAACCTGTCAACCAAGACCAGCACTGGCAAGCCTAATCAGTATTTCGTAGACAAGCAGATCAACCCAAGCATCACGGTTTGGCCTGCACCAGATCAGACATCTAAGTACGATTTGTACCTGAACGTGCTTAGCCGAATGGATGACGCAGACGCTGGAGCAAACACACTGCAAGTACCGTTTCGGTTTTACCCCTGCTTGGCGGCTGGTCTTGCGTACTACATAGCTTTGAAGAGAGCACCTGAAAAGGTTGCTATGCTCAAGCAGCTTTACGAAGAAGAGTTTGAAAGGGCGTTGAGCCAAGACCAAGACAGAGTGTCGTTCAGGGTTGCCCCTGATCTACGCGGGTACAACTTAGGCTAATGGCTTACGCATCCAACAAACGAGCCTACGGCATCTGTGACATCACAGGCTTTCGCTATCGTCTGCGTGACATGAAAATGACGTGGGATGGCTTGTTGGTAGGCCCAGACCAGTGGTCGCCAAAGCATCCGCAGCTCATGCCTCGGCCAACGCCCATTGATCCGCAGGCATTGCAGATCACTCGACCAGATCAAGCGGCCAACGGTAACGACAACAATTTCTTTACCGTATACACCAATGTTGGAAATGGTAAATTGGGCACAACTTTGCAAACTTTTGGAATAACCTGTAGTGTTGGCACTGTGGAGGTAACAACGTCATGAGCTTCACACTAGCAACGCTAAAATCGACTGTGCAAGATTACTTGCAGGTCAATGAGACTACGTTCAACAACAACCTGAACACGTTTATCAAAGAGGCTGAGAGCCGAATCTTTAAGATGGTTCAGCTACCAGAGCAAAGAAAGAACGTGCAAGGTGCGTTGTCAACAAGCAACCGTTTCTTGGCTACGCCAAGCGACTACTTTGCTCCGTTTTCATTGGCGGTTATTGATAGCAACAACAAGTACCATTATCTGGATTTCAAGCATCCGTCATTCATTAAGGAATACAGCCCCACCACGACAACGACTGGAAGGCCCAAGTATTACTCATTGTTTGACCAAACAGCCTTTGAGCTGTCGCCTGTACCAGATTCTGGTTATACGGTAGAGCTGCATTACCTGTACAAACCAGCGTCTTTGACGGTTGGTGGCGACTCAGGCACTACAGTTCTATCAACGGATCACCCTGATCCCTTGCTTTACGGCACCTTGGTAGAGGCTGCTGTGTTCCTAAAAGAAGCTCCTGACGTGATAGCCAACTTCGAGGCTCGGTTCAAGGAAGGCGTCTCTCGGATGAAGAATCTGAGCGAAGGCCGTGGAACCCGAGACGAGTATCGATATGACTTATTGCGTACAGGGGTAACCTAATTGGAACCAATCAAAGAACTTGAAGGCAAGAAAATAGCAATTATCGGTCTGGGAGCCTCCCAGATCGACTATGTAATCGGAAAAGAGAACAGCGTCGAATGGGACGAAGTTTGGGTAATCAACTCAGCCTTGTCGGTTTTCGACTGTGATCGCGTGTTCATGCTCGATCCCGCCAGTCGGTTTTTAGATACCGACGATGCAGGAAATCAAACCGAGGTGATGCGTAAGCTACTGCCCTCGTTTGACAAGCCTATCTATACTTGCGAATTGGATGAGCGCGTACCTGCGTTGGTTGAATACCCGCTTGAAGAGGTTATCAAAGACCAACGCTGCGCTTACATGAATACCACTGTGGCTTATGCCCTAGCCTTTGCCGCGTGGAACAAGGTGGGTGAAATCGACTTGTTCGGCATGGACTTCAGCTATAAAAACAACCTGCATTTTGCAGAGGCTGGCAGAGCCTGCCTTGAGTTCTGGATTTGCAAGATGATTGCTATTGGGATCAAGGTTGGTGTAAGCCCAAGATCGTCCCTACTCGATCAGAACGTAGACCTTCAGGACAGGCTGTACGGCTACCATCGCTTGCCGAATCCAAAGGTGGCAATGCCAAACCCAGAGGGTGAATGGGTGGTCTGCAATCGCTCAGAGCTGGCGCAGATGGTTAAAAAGCATAATTTAGAGACGGTAGAACTGCCGTCATCGCCAGAACCGTATAAGGGGTAGCTATGTCACGGGGTGTTTTTCAAGTCGGTCAGGTTATGGTTTCAACCACTGAAAACCGTGGTCATGAAGCAGAATTTTGGGCGCAAGAGACTACTAGGAAGATTTTGGGGATATCAGAAGAAGCTGAGCCGCATATTCGTTTGCAAGCGGAGGCTTTCCGCAACCAAGTTTATACTCTAATATTGATGGGGATGAAGAACGCTATTGCTTCTGACCGAGTTACGATTCGTGGTTTACTTGCGTCTCAGGGGCATGAAGACATGGCAAAAATAATCAAGGAGATTTGATATGGCCATCACTTCCGCAATTCCCACTAGCTTCAAGCAGGAGCTTTTGGTCGGAACTCATAACTTTACCGCTTCAAGCGGCAACGCTTTTAAGCTTGCGCTTTACACGTCTAGTGCGACCTTGGGCGCTGCTACGACTGCATTCACGACCACAGGTCAAGCCAGTGGAACCAACTACACGTCTGGCGGCAATACGCTTACGTCGGTGACACCAACAACTTCTGGCACGACTGCGGTATGCGACTTTGCTGACCTGACATTTGGCACAGCCACTGTCACGGCGCGTGGGTGCATGATCTACAACGACACACAGTCGGATAAAGCCTGTGCAGTGATCGATTTTGGTGGTGATAAAACCAGCACGGCTGGCGATTTCACCATTGTATTTCCTAGCCCAACGGCTACCGGCGCGATTATTCGGTTGGCGTAATGGCTTATGCCACTACAAACACTAGATTTTCAACCGGGCATCGACAAGGAAGGCACCGACTACTCGGCTAAAGGCGGCTGGGTAGACGGTAACCTCGTAAGATTCAGAAAGGGTCGTGTCGAAAAGGTAGGTGGCTGGCAAAAGCTCGGCGCAAGCAACTACCTTGGCACTGGTCGTGCTCTACATGCTTGGATAAGCCTTGGCGGGGTTCGATACCTTGGTGTCGGTTCTACGTTCAAGTATTACATCGAGGAAGGCGGCACCTATTACGACATAACACCTATAAGGGCGACCACGTCTGCTGGTGATGTCACTTTCGGCGCAACCAATGGTTCTTCAACGATTACAGTCACCGATACCTCGCACGGCGCGGTAAATGGGGACTTTGTGACGTTCAGCGGAGCGGCTTCCCTTGGCGGGTTGATAACCGCAGACGTTTTGAACCAAGAATATCAAATCGACCTTGTCACCTCGGTCAACGCTTACACAATAACCGCCAAAGACACGTCTGGCGCAACGGTTACGGCCAACGCATCAGACAGTGGAAATGGCGGTTCCAGCGTGGTCGGTGCTTACCAAATCAACACTGGACTAGACACTTTTCTGAAATCGACTGGTTGGGGATTGAATACATGGGGTTTTGGCGGCTTTGGCTCTGCATCACCGATCAGCGCAATAAACCAGCTTCGCTTGTGGACGCACGACAACTACGGCGAAAACCTGATTATTAATCCTCGCGGCGCAGGCATATATCGCTGGGTTGAAAACAACGGAACCAGCGTCAGGGCGCTTGAGCTTTCTGGTGTTACTGGCGCCAACTTAGTGCCAACTGTGGCGCTTCAGGTCATCACTTCAGAGACTGACCGCCATTTGGTGGTTCTTGGCGCAGATCCGATATCAGGTAGCAGCAGGACTGGCGTAATTGACCCCATGCTGGTGGCGTTTTCCGATCAAGAAAATGAGTTGGACTTTGAGCCTACAGCCACGAATACGGCGGGTTCTTTGAGATTATCTTCTGGTTCATTCATCGTTGGGGGGATCAAGTCTCGTCAAGAAATCTTGATATTCACCGACACCAGCCTGTACAGCATGAGCTTTATCGGGCCTCCACTCACCTTTGCGATCAACTTGATCAACGAGGGTTCTGGGCTACTTTCCCCCAAGGCGGCTGTGAATGCGCCAAACGGCGTGTTTTATGCCAGCAAAACTGGCTTTTACTTCTACAGCGGCTCGGTTAAGCGCCTGCCTTGCACGGTGCAAGAGTACGTTTTTGAAGACATAGACCTAGACCAAGCGTTCAAGTGTCACATGGGCAGTAACACTGAGTTCAGCGAGATATGGTTCTTTTATCCAAGCATCGAAGACGGCACTGGCGAGATTAGCCGATACGTCATCTACAACTACGAAGAAAACCATTGGTCTGTGGGTAGCTTGGCGCGTTACGCATGGCTTGATGCAGGCATCGAGGATCTGCCTTACGCCACAGCAACCACAAGCTCTCAGCAGTGCGTGTTTGAGCACGAAACTGGCTTTGACGATTATGAAGACGCTATGACTGGCGTTTTCATCGAGAGCGCCGACTTGGATATCTCATCTGGCGATTCGTTTACCTTTGTTAAGCAAATTATTCCAGACATGAAGTTTGTCACTGAGACAGGTGTGAGCGTAGATCCTGCTATGAACATTGTGCTCAAAAGCAGAGATTACCCCGGCCAGAGCTTAACAACCGACTCCACAACTCAAGTCACACCGACAACCACATTCAGCAATGTGCGGACTAGGGCGCGTCAGGTAGCTTTTCGGTTTGAGAGTGACGATGACAACACGGCTACTGAGCAGAAGGGATATAAGTGGAGGCTTGGTTCTACCCGAATCGACATCCAGCCTAGCGGCAGACGTGCATGAGCAGGCTGCTTCAGACCCAATTGCCCTTTTCTCAGGGCGATTCTGTCAGCTCAGACACGTTTAATCGGCTGGTTCGTATCCTAGAATTAAACCTTGGGGCGGTGGATTACACGATTTCTCCGCATTTTAATGCCACCCAGATAAGCGAGCTTCAGTTTGCAACGGGTAGTATAATCTTCAATACTACAAACCAAATACATCAAGCGTTTGACGGCACTGTGTTCAGAGACCTGTACGGCCATCAAACTTACCCAACGGGACTGGCGATCACCGCTGGCGTTGGGGCTGTAACCGTGAGTACACCGTAATGGATGCAATGCTACAGAGTCGAATTCAAAACCTGATTGGCGCTGATATGCCGATAGGCGTTGAGCAATACGCAGAGGGCGGTGAGGTTGATACTCCCGGCCCCCTTACTGGTCTTGAGACGGACTTGCTAGAAGGCGCTGTTGAAGGGCTTGATGAATCGGAAAGCATGGGGATGGGAATCCCTGACATGTCAGGCTCTGGGAACCCAAACCAAGACTTAGAAAATACGATTAACGAGCTGATGATGGCTCGTGGGGAAGCCGAAGATGAAGGCGAAATAGCGTACATCGACGGCTTGATAAATGCTGCCGAAGTTGGCACTAACGCTCCTATGGCAGACCTTGCTGTTCAGCTTTCTCAAGCTGGTCGGGGTGGCGATGTCACGTTGGCGCACCTTCGCAACGGCGAAATCGTTTTGCCGCCTGAGTCAATGGAAGATCCAGCGTTTGAGGCTGCTGTCGAAAAGCGTTTGATGGAAATAGACGTAGACCCGCAGGCGACTGTTGTTGGCGCGGGTATCGCAAGTCTCAACCCAATTACGGGGCTAGAAGAGTTCGGTTGGCTCAAAAAGACGTGGAAAAGCGTCAAGAAGGTTGCAAAGAAGGTAATCAAGCCGCTGGCATCAGTGGCCCAGTTCATACCCGGCCCTTGGCAACCGATAGCTGCGCTGGCAAATAAAGCCTTTACTGTTTATGACGTGGCTAAGGGCAGGGCAAGTCCGCTGGCATTGGCTACCGTAGCTGGCCCATTGGCGACTGGCGGGGGTCTCACCAAAAACATTGGGGATATCACCAAAGCAGGGGGCGGAAGCTTTTTAGGGGGAATCGGAAAAGGAATAACAGGAACTGCTGGAAGTTTAAGAAGCGGTATTGGTTCTTTGTTCTCGAATCCAGCTCAAGCTTTAACCAAAGATTTGCCTGACCTTCTCAAAACAGCGAACTATCGGGGCATGTCCCCAGCGGATCAAACGAAAGATGCCGTTTCTCGTTTGACTAAGCTAACCCAAGATCCAAAGGTAAAGACCTTGGTGGAAGGATTTAGAAAGTCTGGCATGAGTCCTGTTCAGCAAATTCAAGCTTTGCAGCAGGCTGGCGCTGGCGGCTCCATGCTAGGAAATATATTTGGTGGCCAGACCACTTTAGGCAACGTGTTGGGCGGAATTGGCGGGTTGGGCGGTCAACAGCCCATGCAGGCTCAACAGTATCAAGTACAGGCTGGAGACACGCTCTCTCAGATCGCTGCTGACCAAGGCATTTCGCTTGATTTGTTGATGGCTAACAACCAACATATTGCCGATCCCAACATGATTATTACGGGCCAGATGTTAAAGCTTCCCGGCGGAACCGTAACCGTTGGCGCTGGTGGCAGCGGCTTCAATCTGCCGAAAATACTGGGTGGAAGTGGTACGCCGGGACAAAGCCGTCTTGGTCTGATAGAAGACTTCCTGAAGGGCAAGACGTCTGGCCCAGTACGACAAGGCGGCGGCCTTGGCAGTTTGGGCGGTTTGTTTGGCGGAGGACAGGGCGGCGGTCTTGGGTTAGGTGATTTAGGTGCTATCGGAGCAGCAGGCTTGCTTGGCAAGCTGGCTTATGACGAAGCCAAGAACCGAAAAGGCGTAGCCTTGACCCCGCTCACTCAAGAGGGATCAACTGGCCGATACAACATCGAAGCCGAGATTGCACGGCGCACAGGCCAACCTGCACCTAACCCCGTTGAGTACGGTTTGTTGCCAGCGGGAACAATACCCACGCTAAGCGGCGGCAGGCAAGCGCCTGAAGAGGAGCCTGTAACGGCTCGTTATGGCGGTGCGATTATGTCAGCCAGATACGGCGGCTCGGTCATGCCGATGGCTTACGCCAAGGGCGGTAACGTAGCGACAGAAGACTTTGAGCGCATGAACGGCGGCATCAACGGCGAAGGCACAGAAATCAGTGATGATGTGCCTGCCATGCTGTCAGACGGCGAATTCGTCATGACGGGTCGGGCAGTAAGAGGTGCTGGCGCGTTTGATTTGGCGCAAGGCAAAGGCGGAATAATCACGCTGACACCGAATGGCAGCGAAAGCCGAGACGGTGGTACAGCACTCATGTACGAGATGATGGATTTATTCGCAGAATTTGCGGATAAGCCAAAGGAGGCGGCAGCGTGAGCATATTGACGCCGAGCCAACTGGCTAAGGTTCGTCGGTTTCAAGAAGGCGGCAGCACATCGCAGCCTTTTGTTTCAGCCGTAACCAAGACTGAACAGCGCCTTGACCCGATCACTCAGCAGCTATTGTTTGGTTTGGACGGTGAAGGCGGCTTCATACCCGGCGCTTTCCGCGCAGCAGAGCGCACTTTCTTTGACGAGCAAGGTCGCCCAATTGTCATTCCCCAAGAGATCGCAGGGTTAAGTCCTGATCAAATTAGGGCGATGGAGCTTGCTAGAGCCAATGTTGGTGTACAAAAGCCATTTATTGAAGAAGCCCAACGCCGAGGTCAACAAGGCATTACTGCACTTCAGCGCGGCTTAGAAGATCAAGCCATAGCTTCTCAGCGGGCGTTAGAAGCTCAAAGATCAGGAGCAAGATTTGCCCTCGACCAAAGAGACCGTGCGCTCATGGAGTCGCTTAGAGGCACTCAGGAGGGTCGTGGTAGGGCCATAGCTGCTGAAGAGCGGCTACGCGGCGATCTTGGCGACCTTTCACGAAAAGGTGTGCGGGATACTCAGCGATTTGGCATGGACTTGGCGAGAGCCAGAGGTGTCGGCCTGTCCGAAGCG
>Ga0181396_1000389_pt1 | contig 9945 bp, 16 predicted proteins | sample 19SPOviralmetaG_FD_130125 | JGI IMG/M metagenome (GOLD analysis project Ga0181396, IMG submission 130125) | Marine viral communities from the oligotrophic San Pedro Time Series (SPOT) site, San Pedro Channel, CA, USA - 19 SPOT_SRF_2011-01-11 | ecosystem: Environmental > Aquatic > Marine > Strait...
GATTTACGTGGGTCGAACTCGAGCATCCTTGTTTCGTCGGTCGGAAACGTTAGCAACTTCAGTGGAACTGGTAATATCGTAGTATTCCTTGAGTCGACTCGTGTCCTTCGCATAGGTCAAGGCAAGACCCTGCAGGTTGTTCTCTAATTTAATAATAAAATTAATTATATATTATATAACATATATATTATATAAGATACATAAATATTAATATATTAGACTATCATATATGTCAACCAGAGAGAAACCTATGAAAATCAAAACAGATAAACAACGTGAGGAAACACGCTGTGGTGGATGCGATTGTTTTGAAACCGATGACGGATGCGAGTGTCGTCGTGTTCCATGTAGCAAATGTGGGCTATGTGATAACCTATATAATATGAACCATCCAGAATTCCATACTGACTATTGGTTTGATGGTTTATCTTTTGATGAAAAATTATCACAGATTTTATGCGATGACTGTATGAATGGTTGTAGTGAGGATGAGGAAAGTGATTCTTATTCTTCCGATTGATTTATAGGCACTACTTTTATGGAGTTAGTCAGTTCATTTTTTTTATCTTGAATTGCCTTCATCTTTGCTAATTTCTTACGTTCTTGATATTTTTTATTATTAATTAAACACTTTCGGTTATGTTCAGCCCTTAATATTGGGTTTTTCATACACCGATGATAATAATCGTTACAGGTTTTATTATATTTCTCTCTGTTCTCCACTCGCCATTTGGTCGTGGCTCTCTTTTGAGCTTCTGTATATGTTGATACAACATCTTCATTTTCATCTTCCATATATATTATATAAGTTATATATTATATAAGTATATTTATATAATTTATATATATGGAACTACAAGACAGAATAGATAACTACATTTCAATCACAAAATATCCACGAAGTTTATTTATAAGTGATGATAATAGAATATGTGGAACGTGGATAATGGGTAATAATTACAAAGTTAAAAGCGGTTATTATGGTGGATACCCAGCTACCTACTTAAAAAGGATAAAAGCTTTGTTCCCAGATAAAAATAATATACTACATTTATTCAGTGGAAAGGTAGACATAGAAACATTAAATGGTAAAACGGTTGATATAAATTCTGATAATAATCCAGATTACATAGACGATGCCCAAACACTAGATAACGTTCCTATCAATGAATTTGACCTAATTCTAGCTGACCCACCTTATTCAGTTGAGGATTGCAACCATTATCAAACATCTATGATTAAACGAAACAAAGTAATGAAGGCTCTCGGCAAGAAAGCCACAAAAGGAACACATGTAGTTTGGTTGGATCAAGTCCTACCTATGTACAGAAAAGATGAATGGTCAATAGAAGCAGTCATAGGTATGGTTAAATCAACTAATCATAGGTTTCGTGTTATCACAATCTTCGTTAAAAAATAATTCACAGAGAGAAATAACTATATATTATATACCTATATATATTATATAAATGTAATACGTTCTGATAAATATAATTTATATGATACAACTAATGTATGGAATGTGGATTTGCTCTTTGACTCATCACACTTTATAAAATCAATTCGTTTCGGTAAAATTATAATTTGTATTTCTGGGTGTTTCTTCGCCATTTCAATAAAATAAATAGTATTCAATATGATATTAGGTAATATCAACATAAATGGTTTATCAAATTCCAACAATCTCTCTAATACTTCCTTTTTCATATTAAATGGTGGGTTAGAAACACAGCATTCGGCTTTGACATCATCATAAGTCGTTTCAAAAAAATCACAAAGCGGATTAACTACATTAAAACCTAACTCACGCAAATAATTCGCACTATCACACGATTTTTCATTATCACATCTAAATGCCTCCCAAATAGTCATATCAGTTGGAATATAAGGACGTAATGTATCCCAAACCCATCTTGGTGTGTAATATTCAATATTATTATTGTTAAGGGTTTTGAGTGTTTGATTCATTGTTAAAGTTATAATTTATTATTATATTTACTAATTAACTAACTATATATTATATAACTATATATTATATATTACTTTGTTCTATTTTTTTTATTTTTAATTCCACACCATTTTCAATGTCGCCACTATCATCGCTATGAAACTTATCAATATTACCATTATTAATATCATCTTTTGATATGGTCTTATCGCTATCCGTATCTATTATTATTTTCTCTCCAGCATTCGCTTTGGCTATGTTATCATAGAACGTCTTTTCATATTTTAATATAGATAATAGGTTCTTATGTGACTGCCGAAGGAAGCGACCACGCTGGTCAGGATACAGCGATGTTTCAAGCTTCTCCAAAGCATTATTATATTCTATTAAAATATCATCATCTATTTCGTTGTGATTACGACACTTGTTTAATACATTGGTTAATAGCGATATACTCTGAATCAGCACTTCCATCTTTTCGTTAAAACCTTTAAATTTAATTATGGAACTACATCCTGCTATTACACTTGACATAAGTATTGGAAACAGTTTCACCTCATTAGACGTCCAACCCATCTGTATTTTCATAGATTCAAAACCGCCTGTAACTAACGATAAACATATAATTATTTTATTCCATGTATCTGCCGACTTCTTTAAATCGCTGTGTGCGAGAGAAAGGGCATCTCGTTTCGCACGTAAATCGTTGATTAACATCTTGATATTGTCTTTGTCCATTATGTTATTACTATATAAATAAAATATATATTAATTATATTAATGAGCCGAGAAATGACAGAGGAGAAAAGACAGAGATTACTTGCACAATTAGAGCGTGGTCGTAAAACACGAGCCGCAAATCTAGCAAAGAAAAAAAAAGAACTTGAGGAAGTTAAGAATAAAACTGTAAAAAAGCAGGAACAAGAAGAAGAAAAAGCAGAAGAGAGCAAGAATGAAGAAGAAAAACCGACTGATTCAAAAGAATTCAAAATGAGAGAAAAGAAATATGAATGCCCATGCGGTAAGAAATACACAACTGGAACAGCGTTGCGTACACATCAAAGGGCTTGTTTGTATTTCCATAAGCTAAATGCCGAAGATGCCGAAGTCGAGGAAGAGATGCGAAAGATAGCAAAGGAGCGACTTGCCGCCAAAAAAAAGAAACAATACCAAACTTTAAAAAAGGAACTATCCGATGAGGAGAATAGCGACCTTGACCTTCCTGCCGAGCCTGATGATCCTGAGCCTGATGAACCTGAGCCTGATGAACCTGTAAAGCTTCAAAAAGCGATGAAAAAGAAAAAGAATGTTATAATCAAAGCTGAATCACCTGTAGCCAAATTATCGCCAAAACAACCTGAAGCTTTGCGTGAAATACCTCCCCCTAATAATCCTGCTCAGTCAAATATAGTTCCATCCGCCAAACCAAGACACCCACCACGTTACACGATGGAAGAGTTTCAAACGATGGCTCAGCAACGCCAAGAAAACGAAAGAAGACGTGCGGAGGCGGACGCTCACACCAAGCACACCAATAGATTAAGAATGATTGCTAATAATATGAGTGCTGGTGGTCTTATGTGTTAAAATATATTATATATTATATATTATATACTAGCTTTTTCTGTTTTTATCTTTTTAATTAATTCTATGCGTTTTAATAATGATTTAAGACCTCCATCCATCATCTTATGCTTTACAAAAGTATTAACCCATTTATTATCTGTGAAATTGTTACATTCAAGTTTAAAAAAATATTTATCCATTTCTGTTGTTTGTGTCCAGTAGTATTCCTTATCAACAATATCGTCATACTCATCTTCCAAACGCTCAACTAATATATTCATTTTTTCATAATATTCAGGTATTGGGTCTATTCCATACTCACGTCTAAGCTCACAAGCTTCGTTTATTATTTCTATATTACTATCACCTTTAAAATTTTCATCTTTAATATAAATACTCCACATATCAAATAACAATTCAAATGTTACTTCATACCATTTAACTTGTTTATACCTATACCTATGTCTATTACATCCTCTGGGACTACAATCAGGTAATTTATTAATAGCATCATTTATTTTTAAACATAAACTTGACCAAGCTTCCGCTTCAAATTCAATAAGGTTATATTTTTTTAATACTTGCTCTGCGGCATATAGTTGGTAGTCGGCACTTTTGAGTTCGGATAGCTTCGCCGACAGCTCCGCCAGACTTGTATAGTCATACACTTGCTCCGCCATATAATATATTAGAGCATCTTTGCTTTAAGTTTGTTAAATATATATATTTAGACTAAAACGGACTTGGGTAATTACCCAAGACTGCATAATAAAAGGTAATCAAAAAAAAATAAAAAAAAATAAAAAAGTTCCAAATTTATTCGATACCTTTTATTATGCAGTCTTGGGTAATTACCCAAGTTCGTTTTAGCCTTTATTTAATATACTTAAAAACAAATAAATAGGTATTACATATATGGGTAGAGGCAAAGGAAAGTATAACCTAAGTGAAGAGGAGTTGCGAAGCCGAAGAAATGAAAGAAAAAAAGAGTTTTATTGGAATAATAAAGAGCGGTTAAGGTGTGAAGACCGTCAAAGAAGAGCCAAAGCAGGACATATATCGTGTGGGTGCGGAGGATCATATACAGACCTTCCGAACGAAAGGATGAGGCATTTTGATACAATTAAACATCAATTATATGAAAATGAGTTGAAAGCCGTAGAACTTTTAAATATTTTGGACTTTGATGATGACAAAGCAATTACCAAGATAAACGAATTATGTAATAAACACGATAAATATACTACATTAGATAAATGTAATTATATCGGAGAGAAATTAATTCCTCAAATCAAAAAACAAATAAAATCAAACCAATCTAAGAATGAAACTGTTAAATTACAAATTAATGAAAAAGTTAATCCATCGTGAAGTTAACCTTTTTAACTTTTACTTTTGTAGCATTATCAATGTCGCTTGAATACACTAACTCAATATCTTGTTTAATTAATGGTTCTAGTAATTCACTAATTATATCAATAAAGACAGCTGAATCAATTAATTCTTCTCTCTGTTTTTCTTTTCTAATAGTATCAGAATTATATATTTTACCCATTAAATAAATATATAACCCATCACGAGTTTCTTTATTCAAATCATTTATCTTCTTCTCAGTCAAAGGCATGGTATATTAAGTTAATAATTAGATTTAAATATATTTTACAATATATATAAAATGGCGGAAGAAGAACCTGTGTATCCAGAATTTGATGAATATATCAACGAGCAAACTCATTTAAAACCTTTATCCATAAGGACATATAAAAATCAATATTATACATTAAGGAAATATTTGGATGAATTTAGAAGTCTAGAAGAAAAATTTTTATTGGACTTCATTGTTGATTTAGAAAGGGATGGTGATCCAATTGATAATATTATGATATCTGCAAACACATTAATTAATTATATCACTATTATTATTCAAGTAAGGCATTACCATTCGCCTGATGTAAATAATAATAAAGAGTTAATTAAACTACGTGATAAGTACAAGGGATTAAAATTACGCCAAAAGAACCTTAAAAACCAAACCAAATTAGAAGGTCTACCATCTAAGGAGGAGCTGATTCATCATATGAATATGGCGTATCAGGATGGTAAGTGGAGAGATTATATTATATTATTTTTGATTATTTATTATCACACTAGAAATCAAGACTTAGATGTCGCATTGGTATCAAGTATTAAACAAGCTCGTAATGATAATTATAACTATTTGGTTATTAAACCTAGCCACATTAATTTTATTCGGTTTAAGTATAAAACTCGTGATAAGTATGGTCGAAAGACGTTCTCCATAAAGAACCAAAGGTTTCGTGAGTGTGTTGATAATTTTATTGATGAGATGGGCGGATGGTTCAAAGACAACGATATGTTGTGGCTGATATCCGTTGGGTCAAATAAGAAATTATCACCTGATAGTATTGGTAAATGGATACGAGGACGCACAATAGACAAGATTTCAACCAATGATTACAATAAGATTATCATGAGCGATGCGATTGACCGCAAGGATATGAAATTAATTGATGAGATAAGCGACCGACGAGGAACTAGCGTTCCAAACCTGTTATCAGAATATGACCTTAAATTATAAATAAGTAGTCATACCAGCCGATTCAATATATGACGCTCGTGCGGACAATCTTCTAGCCCTCTCAGGTTTTTGGGATGTTATATTAGTTACATCTTTTTCAAATCTCTCCATATCTTTATCCATCTTACTTTTGAACTTTCTAGTAGTCTTGGGTTTATAACTCATAGCTTTACGAACCTCACGCAGAGCTTCGGTTGCTTGTTGGCTTCCAGACTTGGCGGATTCCTTTTTGGATTTACGAATACCTTTCGTTCTGTCCTTAATGTTACCGCTGGTCGATAATTTCAACGCTTCTCTAATTGTTAATATAGCACTCTCGGCGTCATACTGGGCTTTTCTAACTTTTGGTAATTCAGCAGCAATCATATCTACTAGTTGTGTTTTGTTTTTATTTGTATATCCTTTTAATTTCAAAACTTTTGCTCCTCGTTTTAATTCCTCTCTGCTTAGGGTTGCTAACTTTTCTTTTTGTTTGCTAGTCATATTATAAAATATAATAACATTATTATTCGTTAGAGAGATTTATATAAACTATGTGATTTATATAAATGGATTTACGAAATGGCGACTGCTTAGAGCTTATGAAAGAATTGGATGATGATAGCGTAGATTTATTATTTGTTGATTTGCCCTATGGACAAACCTCATGTAAGTGGGATTGTTTAATTGATTTAGAATTATTTTGGAAAGAAGTGAATCGTGTTTGTAAGTTAGAGGCAGCTATGGTATTTACTTGCTCGGTAAAGTTTGGTAACTCATTGATTAATTCAAACCCTAAAAACTTCAAATATGATCTCATCTGGCTTAAATCTTCTCCATGTGGGTTCTTGAATGCGAAGAAGATGCCGATGAGGAAACACGAAATGGTGTATTTCTTTTATCGTAAACAACCAAGTATTTACACTGAAAATATAGCACTACATCATAAGCATAAGTTTTTGAAACAAGATAAAGAGAAATATATGGAAAGTGATTTATATGGAAACGGTGGGAAGGATACTCAAAATAAATCCGTTAGACAACATAAAATCTTGTATAAAAAAAGTGAATATGATCCGAAGCTTCCAACCAGCATAATAGAGGAGGTTTATGGAACAGGGTGTTACCAGAAAGCCGACCATTCAAGCTCAAAGAATTATGATGGATATGGTAAAGATAATGATTTTTCCATTTATCAACCGCCTCTCCCCAACAGCGTCATTAAAGAAGAGAACTGTAAATATGATGTGAATAAAAATGCTTATGGTGGTGGTAAGGAAGGACGTATAAAAATATCAAAAGCAAAAAGAGAACACGAAGTAAGATACGAACCGCCTTTACCCAACACAATATTAGAAATAAAATCTCAACGTGGAAAACACCCAACACAGAAGCCTGTTGCACTTATGGAGTGGGTGATTAAATATTACACGAAGGAGGGTGATGTTGTGCTAGACCCATGTATGGGTTCAGGGTCGACTGGAGAGGCGTGTAAAAACCTAAAAAGGAACTTCATTGGTATTGAGATGAATGAGGAGATTTTTGAAGTCGCATTTAATAGGCTAATAGAATAAAATGAATCAACTTAAATACATTATAACTATGTATACTGTATAATGAGTAGCGAAGAGATTTACGAACGCAAAACCAATAGCGAGTGGATGGAGAAACTAAATGAATTCTGTGCGGAACATTTTGCTCCAGAAGGAACACGAAATCTATTAGATTTTTATGAGGTGATCCAGTATGCGATTGCGGAGGAGTTGAGCGAACAGCATCATTACGAAGATGCCCATAAAATCAAAGCGGATAATCCAAGCAATCCGTATATGAAATCCACAAATTATATTAATACGGAAAAATGAAATCGTTTTAATACAACTAGTATATACAATTAAACAACTATGGCTGTATTTAACACAAAGACATTTACAAAGCACGATGATTATATGACCCCAAAATATGCGTGGGAGAACATACAACACCTTATTCCGAAAGACAAGGTAATCTGGGAAGCGTTCTATGGCGACGGCGAAAGCGGTAAGTATTTGACAGAACTTGGGTTTGAGGTAATCCATGAACCTGTGGATTTCTTTGAAAATGATATGGGTGATATTATTGTAAGCAATCCACCATTCAGCAAATCTAAAGATGTGATGTGTCGTTTAAGGGAGTTAGACAAACCATTTATTGTTATTCTTCCATCAGCTAAAATATGCACTTCATACGTTAGAGAGAATTATAAAAATAGTGAATTACAAATTGTTATTCCTCGTAAGAGAATTCATTTCGTTAAACATATTGATGGAAAAGCAGTTGAAGGGTGGAAAAATCAATGTGCTTTTGACTGCTTCTATTATTGTTATAAAATGAATTTTAATAAGGATATTACTTGGTTGGAATAATATTATATATTAATTAATATTAAACTAATATATAATGAAGTACAAGAAACCGACAAAGAAACCAGCCAAGAAGCCGAAGCGTCGCACCAAAGCCAAACCAATGAAACGTAGAATGAAAGCTATGTCAGAGGAACAATCTGCACAATCATCCTCTAGTGGTTACTAGCTAGAGAGAAAATAAAAAATATATATGATTATAATAATGACTATTAACGAATTAATTAATTTTATTTTTAATGAGTTTCCATATTTAATTACTCCACTATAATTTGGAATATTGGTGTGCTTGGTGGTCTGGTTAATTCTGGTTGTTCTTTGATTGGTGTATTATTAATTTTTTTGCTCCACACATAAATATAGTCTTGTGATTTGGTTGCGTGGTTCTTGCCCATTTGTTGCCGTAGGTCAACCTGCTCATCACAGACCCTTGCTCCATATTTCTCAATTAGGTGTTTATACATTTTAGGTGATATGTTGATACACATATGTCCCTCGTCGTGTAGGTATTTAAACATCTTATTTAATAGTGGAATTAGGAATTCTTTGTAAAATTCATCGTCATTTTTAAACAAATCCATATATTGATAATTTTCCATATTAACATACGGAGGACTAGTCAGCACAAGGTCATACTTTATTTTGCTGTAATCCACATCCAAACAATTTTGCCATGTTAAATTAATATTGGATTGAATATTGAATAAAGTATCCAGAGTATCAAGCATATCGTCGTAAGGTTCATTTAAGTCAAGGTTAGTATCTATACCATAGTAATCAATGCCTAACGCCATAGCTCCCAGCAACCGACCACCCCAGCCCATCGTTGGATCAAGCACACTAGTGGCGTTATATTTCTTATATATGTATTTAGCGGTTGAGCTTTTGAAAAATACAATAGCTCCCTGATTAATACGGTAACATTCATACACATCGGTAGGCGATGGATATGGTGCTTTATCACGCCTGTTGCGATGGACTGCGTCTTTCCATAGTTTTTGCTTTTTGTCCTCGTCAGCAAAGATTTCTGAAAGAAGCGGTTTTTTATCACGGCGACATTTGAGCAAGTTTTTGAATTGGAACTGATATAGGATTTTATTTCCACAGAACTTCTTTGGGTTAGACAAGGCATCAAACTTAACTAGGTTTTTATAATCTCTTACCAACGCATCATTTGTTTCTTGGTCTTTACAACAGAGTATAGCATCATATGTATACGGCATCTCGGTAGGAATTTCTTTTTGCTCGTTGGTCGTCGTCATTGTGGTGCTGGTAGATATAATAGTTTCAGGCTCTTTCAATTTTTTTATTAAATCCTCGTTAATTGCCGTGTTTTGCTTGTTGCTTGTTTTACTCGTCATCGTGGTGCTGGTAGATATAATAGTTTTATGTTAAATCAATTTTTTTTATAAATAAATAAAAAACTATGGTTTCTTAGTTTATACACATCA
>Ga0181396_1000390_pt1 | contig 9940 bp, 14 predicted proteins | sample 19SPOviralmetaG_FD_130125 | JGI IMG/M metagenome (GOLD analysis project Ga0181396, IMG submission 130125) | Marine viral communities from the oligotrophic San Pedro Time Series (SPOT) site, San Pedro Channel, CA, USA - 19 SPOT_SRF_2011-01-11 | ecosystem: Environmental > Aquatic > Marine > Strait...
ATAAGACAGGTTCTTATACTGTTATCCTTGTGCAAAATGGAAAGAGTACACAAATTGTAGTTAATGGTGGTGGTTCTTCTACTATTAAGATAAAACAAGGGGATTAGAGAAAATTGACATCACCAGATGCTCTGTATTGCATTTGTTGACCCTACCTAATACGATGGGTATAGAAAGACCTATTATTTAATACAGAGCTTCTCTGTGCCTCTGAGAGGATTTAGCTATTTTTACCTAGAAATTTTAATTTTTTTAGGCTTTTGCTCATCTGGAATGTTTTTACTTAGTTCAATAAGTAATATTCCATCAGCAACACTAGCTTTTTTAACTTCAACATACTCAGCTAGAGCAAATGATTTATAAAATTCTCGTTCAGAAATTCCTTTGTGAACAAATTCTATATCATCTTCTCTATCTCCATAACATGCAGAGACAGTTAAAGTATTATCTTCTATTTCAATATCAATATCAGACTTATTAAATCCTGCCATTGCTATTTCAATATAATATGTATCACCTTTTTTAAGAATATTATAAGGTGGATAGTTTGATTGAGGTATTGATGCTCTTTGTAATGTATTAAACATTTCATCAAACCCTACTGAGAACGGGCTGAATTGCCCAAATGCTTTTATGTTTGTCATATTAACTCCTTTATAAAGCAAGTTATTGAGTGCCGACCTTTCGCACACCCTTATCTATATTATAATACTTATTTTAAATTTGTCAAGGGTTTAGGAAAATAAATTGTTATTGGTTCTGATTTACCTTTTACTAATATACTATCTATCTTTTCATAATCAAAACAATCACCTGCTAAGTCTTTAGTGTACTCAGATATAATTATCTTCCATTGTTTATAATCATTTCTACCAGCAGTAGCTTCTAATCTAGCTGATAAGTTTACAGCATCCCCAACAACAGAGTAATCAAACCTTGTTTCGCTTCCCATATTGCCAACAATACAAGTTCCAGAGTTGACACCAGTTCCTACATTGATAGGTGGTAAGTCTAATCCTTGTTCTTTAAATTGTTTATTAAGTTCTAAGGTTGCTTCTTCTATTTCTATTGCAGATTTAATAGCTAACTCTGCATGATTCTCACAAGGAAGAGGAGCATTCCAAAATGCCATGATACAATCACCCATATACTTGTCAATAGTTCCACCATTAGCTAGTATAATCTTTGTCATCTTATCAAGATAAGTATTAATAAGTTCTACTAAACCTTCAGGGTCATCATTGTTTTTAAATACTTCTGACACAGGAGTAAAGCCCATGATGTCAGTAAATAAGAATGTCATTTCTTTTCTTTCTCCACCTAGCTTTAAAAGCTCTGGATTCTTTTGCAACATAGCAACCATATCAGGAGAAAGATAAGTACCAAACTGTTTCTTAATTTGTTGTCTTAATTTAAATTGTGTTCTAAAGTTTAAATAGAATTGTTGTAGGGCAATAAGTGTCATACATGTCATACTCCATGTGACATCTATAAGATACCCGATAGATATAAAGTAATAACCAAGAGAGCCTACTGAAGCTATTAAAGTTCCTGCTAATACCATACCCCATGTAATACCAAAATAACTTATTACAAAAGCTATTAGCAACCCTGATATAACTAATATTAGTAGTTCTACAAACAATCTATAATCAGGTATGAACGGAGAGTCAATCAAAATACTTTCTGCAAGGGCAGCCTGTATCTTGTGTGGTTCTAATAGCCCATTTGGTGTAGCTAAAGTAGGCATAACACCCTCTGCAGTAACACCTACAAATACAAACTTACCATAGACATTCATTTCAGATAGTGTAGTTTGTGGTGTATTAACCCAGCTAATCCACTTACGACCAAGACTATCAGTTGATACTGGATTAAGACCTCTAACTCTTATTTGTTGTATGCCATTTTCATTTGTTTTTATTTGATAAGTGTTAGAGTTGAGTAAAGTTTTTAATACTTCTATTCCATAAGAAGCAACCCAACCATCAGGAGTTTGTTGAAGTAAAGGTATTCTTCTTACAAGATTGTCTACATCTACTGGAGCAGACACAGCACCTTGAGCAGAAACTTCTTGAAGCTCTGGTATGTTTTGTATAAATCCTTTAGCTATCGGTAAGTTTACATCTGGTCCTAATATAACTGTACCATGTGTTTTAGGATATTCTCCATTGTTAAACTCTGGCATAGCTAGTACACTAGGAGCATAAGATAATGTTTCTTTAAAAACTTCATCGCCCCCAAACCTGTCTGGTTGTGGAAATAATATAACCCAACCTACACCTATAGCACCTTTGTTAATTAAATCTATTTGTATTTGTGCTAAGTCTTGTCTAGGAAAAGGATAGCCTCCTCTTTCTTGTACATCTTCTTCTGTTATATTTAAGATTACAAAGTTATTAGAAGGCTCTGGTGTTTCTATAAAAGCATCAAAGGTTTTTAACCTCATAACTTCTAAAGGTGTAACATTAAATATTAAAGGTAATGTTAGTAAACCTAATAATAAACTAGCCCATTTCATTAGTCTGTCATTATCCTAGCATTTAAATTAGCCTCTATGTAATTATGTATTTCATCTAGTTTAGTTGTTCCTTCTCGTATTACAGTTTGTAATGTTGCATATTCTTCTGCTGTAAAATAAGGTCTAAGTTCTTTTATATCAGTAGTTGTTCTTTCAGTAATTAATTTACCTGCTCTGTTGTAAAGAACTTTGTACCCTATTAATATTGCTTCCTCTCTTTTTGATTTCATTAGTATTCCTTATACTATAAATTCTGTTACTAAATTTCTAAATAAAAAGACAAGACCAACAGCATTCAAAATAATTAATGCCCTATCTTTCCATAACATACCAACACATAACCAACCAGATACTCCTACTATAGATAGAACTAAGTCATAAATTTCCATACCCTGTATGCCTCGTAAAGACATAGCTGTTACAACTATAAAACTAGAAACCCATTTTATAAACCAAGCAGTATCTTTTTTATCACTTAGTCTACTCATTTAAATCACTAAAGGTTATGTTGTCTTGTCTTCCTCTAAGTCCTGCTTTCATGTATGTTGTTGCTCTACCTTCAAAAAAGTTTTGATGTTCAACACCCATGACTTCATCAATCCAACCTAGAGGATTCTCACGTTGGTCATAGTTAGTCTTAAGACCAAGTTGTAATAGTCTTCTATCTGCTATGTATCTATTGTAAGCGTACATATCTTTCTTAGTTAGTCCTTGTAAATCTCCCATCTCAAACACAAGGTCTAAAAATTTATCTTCAAGTGTAACCATTTGTCTACATATTTCATATAGTTCTTTCTTAAAATCATCTGTCCATATGTCTAAGTTTTCTTGTATAAATTCTCTAAATAGTTTAGTCATAGCTTCTACATGCATTGACTCATCACGAATAGAATAAGTAACTATCTGACCCATGCCTTTCATCTTTCCAAATCTAGGAAAGTTTAATAAGATTGCAAAGCTACTGAAGAGTTGTAGTCCTTCTGTAAAAGCAGAGTAAACAGCAAGAGTTTTAGCTATAGTTTCTTTCTTAGCTTTTGTAGGTTTAAAGTTACCAACATAATCATGCTTGTCTGCCATCTCTTCGTAGTCAGCAAAAGCTTTGTATTCTATTTCAGGCATACCAACAGTATCAAGTAGTAAGCTGTAGGCATGTTGATGTATAGATTCCATGTTAGCAAAAGATGACATCATCATTCTTGCTTCTGGCTTTTTAAATACAGGCATATACTTATCTATATATCCTGAAGCTACATCTACATCTGACTGAGTAAACAATCTAAATATTTGTGTAAGTAAATTCTTTTCTTTGTCTGTAAGTTCTTGCCAATCTTTTACATCTGTATGTAATGGTACAGACTCTGGCATCCAATGCATTTGATTTTGTAATACATAGTAATCAAACATCCATGGATATTCAAATGGTTTATAATAATCTCTATTGCCCAACAAACTCATATCTATTCTCCTTTAATAATTTTAAATGTTCTGTTGCTTCTGCATACTCTTCAAATAATTTAGATATAGTATCTACTGTATTAGGGTGGTCAGCTACACCAACACCCTCTCTAAAATACATTTGAAGATTGCATAAAGCTTCTGATTGTTCAGCTTTATATCTATCATACAAAGCATCATATAGTTTTTCTTTTATCATTGTTCCTCCTTATTAAAACAATTTAAGTTAGCAGCTACAGTTCTGCGTTCTCCTTTACCAAAGAAAGGATATACCATATGCTGTAGCCATGATGGAAACATTAATTGTCTTCCTACTTTAGGTTGCATTACAACTGATTGAGATGGTCTTAATCTTTCAGCATCCATTAAACTATTTCTACCATAATTAAATGCAAGAAAACCATCACATGCTCCTGAACTATTATATAAATCATAACCATCTAAAGAATTTTCTCCTTGCTTTCCTATTTGTTTAGGTACTTTAGTCCATGTAGTTGTACTAATACCCATAAGTGTTTTAGTTCCGTGGTCATGGATAGGATTATAATCTCCTTCATAACTATGAACAGACCATAACTCATCTATGTCTATCATTCTACCTGTATGTCTTGTACCTGTTATATTATTATAAGAATCTAAATAATTAACTGCCATGTTTGTAATAAATTTATAATACTCTTTTAGTACAGGGTCTTTGTGGTCCATTAATAATTGTTGTCCTCTATGTATTTGCCCAACTAAAGTACCAGCTAATGACTTTCTTTTTTTATCTTTGTATAGTTTATCTAAATAATTATTTAAACTATCTACCATTTCTTCTGGAAGTTGTGCTTCTAACATAACAACAGCAGGTAAGGAATGAACTTGTATGTTTATATCTTCCATACTATCCTTCACAAGCTATACATTCCACATCATCTAACTTGATTCTTGGAACTTTAATGTTTACATTCTCTACATTTCTAGCTGCGTTAGACCTAAAGTAGTAAAGTGATTTAAGTTTATTCATACCATACCAATGAACATCATTAACATACTGCATGTATTCATCATGTATCTCTTGACCTTCAGTTGCTTTTGGTAAGGTAAAGAATAAGTTTACAGATTGTGCTTGACATATAAATTGTTGTCTTTGATATGCGTGTTCTACAATCCAGATTTGATTTATTTCATTTGCTGTTTTAAATATTTCTTTTTCTTCATCAGTAAGTATATCTAAATGTTGTACTGACCCATCTTTACTTGCGATGTCTTTCCAAATATTTTCTAACTCTTTAACTTTCAATCCTTTGGATTTAAAAATCTTTTCGAGAAATTTGTTTTTAACTTGATAGCTTCCTGATAAAGTTTTATGAGTATAACAGTTAGCTCTATAAGGCTCGATACTAGGAGAAGTGCCACTACATATAATCCCACTACTAGCGTTAGGAGCAACAGCAAGTAGGTTAGCGTTTCTACGACTTGAACCATGTATGTCAGGAGCTTCACCCCTTTGGATAGCCAACTCTTTAGTAGCTTGTAAAGCTTTTGATTTAATGTATGTGAAAGCTGTGTGATTAAACCCAGTTGCAAAAATTCCCTCGAAAGGTATGTTCCTAGATTGTAGATATGCATGAAACCCCATTGCACCCAAGCCGAGACTTCTTTCTCTATACGCCGAATAGGCAGATTTAGTATATCCTTCTTTGTCTTCTTTAATATATTTAGAAAACCTATTGTAATTTGCATTATATCCTCCTAGTTGTGATGTGTCTACTGCGTTTTCAATATAGTGTTCTATTACATTATCTAACATTGTTATTAAATCTAATATAAAATTATCATCTTTAGACCAAGTATCAAAGTGTTCTAAGTTTACAGAAGACAAACAACATACTGCTGTTCTTTCTTCGTTAGTTGGTAAAGTTATTTCAGAACATAAGTTGCTTTGTCTAATTTCTAAACCTAAATCTTTTTGTAGTTTAGGTAAAGCTTCGTTACAAGTATCTATGTTTACCATATATGGCTCACCTGTTTCTGCTCTTGCATGTATAAGCTGCCACCATAAATCTCTAGCATTAATAACCTTAACAGCTTCGTTAGTTTTAGGGTCAATCAATCTCCAGTCTTCATCATTTTTTACTGCATCTAAAAATGAATCTGTTATGTTTACTCCATTATGTAGGTTAAGACATTTACGATTAATATCTCCACCAGATTCTTTACGCATGTTTATAAACTCTTCTATCTCTGGATGACTTACATCCATATAAGCAGCATAAGAACCTCTTCTAGTAGTGCCTTGATTAAAGGCTAACATCTGAGAATCTACAACATGCATGAATGGAATTGAACCAGTAGAACGACTGCCATGAGTAGTAGAAATACCGTTACTCCTAACATCGCCCCAATATCCACCAATGCCTCCACCCGAACTTGCCAACCATATGTTCTCATCATAGTGAGCAGATAAACCAGTCCTGCTGTCAGGAACATAATTAAGGAAACAAGAGATAGGTAGCCCACGACTTGTTCCCCCGTTACTAAGTATAGGAGTGCTAAACATGAACCAACGAGAGGAACTGTAGTTATAAAGTCTTTGAGCCAGTTCAAAATCTGTTTCCCCTTTGTAGGTTGCTCCGTAGACTGAGGCTCTTGCGAATGCTTCTTGTGCATGTGTTTCTCCTTCCCAAAAATATCTATCTTTAAGTGTATCTAAACTAAATTTATCAAACTCTTTTTCTTTACCGTAGTCTATTTCAATTCCTAAGTAAGGCTTAGTTCCTATCTTATCATCAACCATTTTTGTCTTCTCCTAAATGATACTTCGTATCTTCTAAAGCTATTGCTATTATAGCATAATGTATTATTTTTAGCAAGTCCATTTCTGCATCTGTGCCTTCTTTTTTACCACACCTCATAGCATACTTCATAATGTTACCCATACAAAAACCTTCTCCATGTCCTGCATCTATTATCATATCGGTAGCCTGATACTTTCCTTGTGCATAATGTCTTTCGTATGTACCATCAACATATCTTTGTATCTGTTGTATGATATTATCTTCATTAAATTTATATTTCATTTCCATTCCTCTGGTAATGTTTCTTCACTATACCATGTAAAGTTATTTGTTTCTGCCCATTCAGCATGAGTTCTTTTAGTTCCATCTTTTCTTTTCTTAGCCTGTGGCATAGGAGAAAAAGGTTTCTGAAATAGAAAGACTAATTCATAATCTTCTACTATTTCTTTAAGAGCTTCTCTTATCCAAATATATTTACTGTATTCAGAGTAATCCCAAAACCTTCCCTTTGCTTCTAGTAATATTATTTTACCATTAATTTTTTTAATAAAGTCAGGCTCGTATTTATGTTCAACAACATAATCTATGTTTTGATTATGATGTTCCCAACCTTTTAAAACAGATTGATGTATATCATATTCCCATTTACTATCATACCCTTTAGGTACATTAACTTTTTTAGGTCTAGGTTTTCTAGGTTTTCTAGCCATTAAAGTAAATCCTTTAATTGTACATTAGGATTTCTTTTTACTTGTTTATAAAACCATCTTAAACTATAAGCACTTAACATAAATTTATTGTTAGCAAAGAGATGAGTTTGTTCTGGTAAAAATTCATGTAAGTTTTTCTTATTAATTTTAGAAGTATCTTCTCCTTCTGGTATCATAGTTCTTAACCAATCAATTAACATACCCTCTGCTTTTCTTCTTAACTGTTTAGACTTATTGCCATTCATAATTTTTCACCAGTTGCCAATATCTTAATACGCTATTAAACATTTCTTTATGTTTAGCATGTGATTCTTTATCCCATATATGACACAAGACTAATCCTGTATCTGCTCTATCTACAAATATAGAAACTCTTGTAGGGTCATCTATATTACAACCTTGTGCATAAGCAGAAAGTTGCATACCATGTTCATCATACACTAATTTACTAGGGTCTTTACCTTCAAGGTTATCTTTAGTTTTAAAGTCCACAAAGATACCGGACTTTGAATACAAGTCTATCTTACCACCATAACCTTGATTAGCACAGAAAGAATCTTCTGCAATCCAATCTTCTTCAGGAAAGTTTTCATCTAACCATGCTTGTATAATCTTATAAGGTTTAGTTTTAGCTTGACCTAAGAAACCTTTTTCAATTTGAGCATGTATTCTTGTACCTTCTTTTGCAGCTTTAGAACCAATCTGTTTAGCATCAGACTTACATCTATACACAAAAGAATCCATAGATTCTTCATCTCCTATGTCTAGTGTTGCTGCAGATTTTATAGCCTGAGTTATCTTCCAATTCTCTAGTGCAGGTTTTGCAACCATACCAAGAATAGTAGTAACAGAAGGAACAAGTCCTATACTTTTAGCATCTCTTAATGTGGTGTTTCTTTCTTTACCATTAGCACCTATGATAGTATACATAGGTTCTCCCTCAAGAGAATACCAATGTCCTGATTCGGATGTAAACTTATTATACTTATCTAATTCAGTTTTGTCAATACCTTTAGTCATCTTTTAGGTCCTTAAATGTTTTAAATACATCAGATGTAAATAATTTTCGTATATTTACTAACCACATTCTACTTGCGTTGTGGTCTCCACCACTTACAGATTTTTTAAAGTCTAACTTTTCTATAAGTTGTTTTAGTTTTGGTACATCAAATATAAATGTACAAAATATATTATCTTCAATACAAAGATTATGAAACCAAAAGTCTGATTCAGTTGTTGAAATACCAGAAGGTTTACCATATGATTCATATTCAATACATATGTTTCCTGTCTTCATCCACATACCTCGTTCAGATTTTACTTCTATCTTTTTATTAGTAAGCATATCTGCTACTTTATCTTCTCTTATTGTACCATATTCTAAATCTATGTCAAACTTTTTTCTATTTTCTTTAGTGGGTTTCATCTTTTATTCCTTTTTTCTTATATAATTTTTTATAAAACTTACCAACTTTTAATATCTCACTTGGAGTTGCTGAATTTTTTATAGTGTTTGCAAGACTAGAAACAACAATACAATTATCTAATACATATCCTTTAGAGTTATCTATCCTATCTATTGTAGGAGAATTTTTCCAATCTTCTTTACCATGAATTAATTTAATATTAAGTACCGGACATTTTTCTGGGAAATGTAATTCTTTTTTTGTTAAATCAAAGTCCATTTCTTTTCTAGTAGCTCTTACCTTTGCATCATAAATCATATGAGTCTTAGCATATTTATGAATATTGTCTCTATAATATTTATTATAACATTTTCTACAGTCAGCTCTAAGTCTACCATGTTCTCTCTTAGAAAAAAATTCCTCTGTATATTCTTTAACTACACCACATTTAGTACAGGCTTTAGTGGGTTTCATACCAAGTATCTCCTATTTTATATTCGCCTGTTAAATCACATCGCATATTAAATTGCTCTGTTACCTTTTCAATACACTCAACACCTAATCTACCTACAGAATCGGCTTGAGATTCTCTTACTTGTAATTGCCATTCATCATGTATGTTAGCTACAAAACAAGCATCGAGAGCATTAAGTTTTATTAATTGATATAAGTTTATCATAGCCTGTTTCATAACAATAGCACCACTACCTTGTAGTAAGGTGTTAAGTGCAGCATGTGGGCTTCTTACATATATTCTTCTACCATCAATACCTTTTAAGAAACCTCTGTTAGCAGCTTGTTGAACTCTGTCTCTTAGTTTCTTTAGGGAAGGTAAGTTAGCAAAGAATCTTTGTTTCAAAGCCTTACCTTTTTTAATATCCCCATTAATAATACTACCTATCTTAGCATCTCCTGCACCATAGACTAAAGCATATATAAATGTCTTAGCTTGGTCACGAGTTTTTAATCCTGCAAGTTGTTGATTGGTTGAATGTATATCTCCATTAATAACTTCTTCAATGTAATCAATGTCATTCATATAGTGTGCTAACATTCTTAACTCTA
>Ga0181396_1000391_pt1 | contig 9920 bp, 14 predicted proteins | sample 19SPOviralmetaG_FD_130125 | JGI IMG/M metagenome (GOLD analysis project Ga0181396, IMG submission 130125) | Marine viral communities from the oligotrophic San Pedro Time Series (SPOT) site, San Pedro Channel, CA, USA - 19 SPOT_SRF_2011-01-11 | ecosystem: Environmental > Aquatic > Marine > Strait...
GAATTGAAAAAAGCTTTGTTAAGTGAAAATTTTAAAAAAATAGTAAATTGTTGTATGTTTAGTAACTTTCAAATTGAATGGAGATTGTTTGCAACTTTTAAGAAAGATTTCTACAAACAGTTCTTATAACTACACAATGTGAAAATTTTTAATCGTTGAAATATCTTAATTTTTCTGATAATATAACATTAAATTTGTTATGATATTAATACTAAGACATCAAGAGAGTCAAAAGAATACCAATGTATTAACTCAAAATGGAGTTCTGAATTCATTTAGATTAGCAGATGCAATTAAGAATAAATTAAAAAACACAGAAAATATTAGTCTACTATCATCTATGCCATATATTAATGACAAACATATACGACCACTACAAACATGTTCTTTAATTGGTACAAGACTAGAAAAAAATGTTAATTTCACGACATATTCAATATTACCAACTAATGATAATATAGATCATGTTATTATATGGCATCATAATGATATAGAAAATCTTGTACAACATTATTTTCCAAATGAAACAGTGCATATCAATTGGAAAAATGATGATTATGATAGTTGTGTTCTCATAAATTCGACTGGATATGAAATTGAAAAAAAATTCATTTCAAAATATACGTCAAGACTAAGTAAAGTGTATTATTTGATTTTAAAAATAATATTATCATGTAGATGAAAAATTATATGTATTTTAATCATTCAAAATAAATTTAAATATGTAAAAATATCATAAAATGTGTGATCATGTCTATTTTATTTGTTTTTTTAATAACACGTTTATCTCTGAAAAAGATGAAGAATGTTTTACTTATAGGTAATTCTAAGCAACTTGAAAACAGAATATTCGTTGAGAAGACTAACATTAAATTTGATCAAATATGTAGATTCACTCTAGGTTGGGCACATATTTATGATAAAATAAAAAAACATTCTGGAAAAGCTTTTGATACATTAGTATTACATTATTATTGTCATGATGCTGCATTGAATGAATTGAGGAAATACAAGTTAATTCACAATGTAAAAAATATTATGATGATGGCACCAAAGTTAAGTCATACTCTTAAACCCGTTAAATATGCGAGTGGGATACCCTATGAAAAGCTTACTAAAAACGATTTCAGAAAAATACATAAAGTATTGATCGAGTATGGTTTTCCCTTAAGTCAATTTACACCTAGAACAGGTATTATTACGATAATATATTTATCATTTCTAAAAAATTGTAAGGTTTATCTTTTGGGATTTGATGTAGAAGGAATAGACTCTGTGTCTGATCAACATATAGAAACAGAGATAAAGTTAAGTCCAGATCATACAATATTACACGAATCTAGATTGTTACAAAAATTGATCAAAGAAGGAAGATGCTGTTTATATTACGATATATAAATATCATTTATCTTTATTCCACTAAATATACATTCTTTTCGCATTCATTTTTTTCATATTCCCAATCATGACCTTCCCAACCATGAAAAGTAAATCCAACTAGTTTTATATTATCTAATGGTATCTCTTGATTATCTATAAGATACTTCAAAATTTTATATCCGACTGAAGGTATACTTTGTGTCTTAAAATCATAAGGTATAACGGGAAATATAAATAATTTATCGTCTTTGATCAAATCCTTTGAATTAAATTTATATACATCGTTTTGAACAAAAACTTTTTCATAAAAAGATCTATTATTTTTGTATTGTTTCAAACCATGAATATGACGTGAACCGTTTTTATTCATACATAAATAATGATGACAATCAATATTTTTTACAAAATCAAAATTAACAGTAGTATTGAATTGTATAATAACATCATCAGATTTTATGTCTTTTATTAACGATGTTCTATAATTTTTATCACTAGAAATTATACCATTATTGGCGATAAGATAATATATAGCATCTTTGTTCTTTTCAAAATTGTTATTCATCACCTTTTAACAATTTTTGAATATAATTATATTCGAAAATAATATCAAACACTAAACTAAAATATTATTTAGGATTTATAGTTTCATTATAAATATCATTATCTAGATATTTAAACGCGTCTTTGCTAAATTTTCGTCCAAAAAAGCAAGGACTTTTAATTAATTTTGTTTGTTCTTCTATTGAAATATTTTTATAAACCTTTAGTGAACTATCTTCCCAATATGTAAATGTAGTGGCTTCATAAGATGCGTCATTTGTGAATATAAGTTCGTTTTCTAATTTATTTACGTATAAATTTGTAATATAACAGTGTTCATCCGGTATAGTTACATTATAGTCATCAAACCATTTCATATATTCATTTGATTCTAACATTAGGTTTGCATGTTTTCTATTTAAAATACACCACTGATGTGCTTTTTGAACATAATTTTTTTCAATAAACTTTAAAGCTTTTTTACATCGTGGAAACGAATCATTTGCTGGACAAATATTAAAATATGAATAATCTTCATTTAAACTGTTATAAATATGGTTGAATGATTTGAATGGAATACAAGAATTAGATAAAAATATAAAATGTTTATTATCATCGTCTTTTAAGGCTTCTTTTAGTAAGACATTTTGAGCTTCTACTAAAGATATATCGCCCCATTTAGTTTTTTTAATACGATCATTTTCCTTAATTTTACAATGATTGTAATATTCTAGTTTTGCAAATTGTGTTTTTGTGTGTATATAAATATTATATTTCGATTTGTCAACTTTTTCAAAAAAATCTAACCACACTTTTTCAAGGTTAATACAATCGTATATCAAGAAACAAAACGCTATTTTTTTAACCATTTATGCTTAACCTACTTTTATTTTTTTTTTAAATTTTACTTATAAAAAAATTTAATCTTAAAACATTTTACTTTATCATATTTTAATTTAGTTTGTTTTACAACAACCGAAAGATCAATAAATATAAAGTCAATATTAAATAATCATTGTTTATACAATAAACTTGAAATTATTGAACATAAAACATCATAATAAAAGTAAATCTATAAGTATTATAAGTAACTGTCTAAAATGTTTTTTGATCAGGAAAATAAAAAAAAAAGAAATCTATTTGTAAATTATTTTTGTCAGAAAATCGACTCACGCACAAGGACTCGTTTTCTCAATATATTTTGAGTTTTTGAGTTGCAAACCCCCCTTTAATGCATTGGTATTACTAAACTAAATTTTAAAAATTGAGTAACTTGCTCGATTGGATTGAGCAGACTATTTAAAAATGTTAATTAAATTAAAATATAAAATGTATTCTTGTGACCATTGTTCGTATAAAACGTCACGAAAATCTAATTTAGATCGACATAAAAATAGAAAATTCAAATGTTACAAAGAATCAACTTGTGTAAAGGATTTTAACGATCAGGAAGCAACTTGTGTAAAGGATCGAGCAACTTGTGTAAAGGATCCAGCAATTTGTGTAAAGGATCGAGCAACTTGTGTAAAGGATGTTAATGATAATATTAACACTAAATTTGACAATTTAAACTGTGAAGAAAACATAGTTAAACAAACATATAAATGTAATAAATGTAATCAAACAATTAAAGGTAAAAATAGATTTCAAACTCATCTGAAACAATGTGATGGATTCTCTAGTTTACAATGTAAAATTTGTCATAAGACGTTTTCTTTTAGACAGAGTAGATATGAACATAATAAAAGAGTTAAGTGTAAACCACCATTACCATCTCACCCCCCACCCCCACCTCCTCAACCATCGTCTTTTCAAGATAAAAATATAATTATACCTTCAGAAAACAATCAATTAGAATTCACAGAAAATCTTACACCACAACCATGTGACACTCCTAGACAAGAATTTTCTTTATCTATTAATGGTCACAGAAATACTAATAATAATATTAACAATACAGTTAACAGTAATAATACAAATACAGTGAATAATTTTCATTTCAATGTTTTTGGAAATGAAAACTTGGATTTTTTGAAAAATGATTCTGGATTAATTGAAAGATTAAAAAATTATGGTAAGAAGGGCGAGTATGGTATAAAAGATATACAGAATGAAATATTTTTTAATGAAAAGCATCCTGAAAATTTTACAATTATTAAACCCGAGAGATATGGTTCAGATGTTTATATTAGAAATGAACAAGGTAATTTCGAATTTCGAGAGTTTGATGATATAAGAGATGTTATGTTAGATTCAACAGAAAAATACATTGAAGTATACAACAATCTAAGGAAAAAACATGGTATTAATTTTAATGAAGAACGTGAAAAAAAATATGTTATGACTCTCATTAAAAAAATGCTAGATCTAGATATATTAGTTGATGAAGATTTGATTAAAGATCTCAATTTTCATGATAATAGCTCAAATGAACATTTAGAAGATCAGTATAAAAAATTCGATAAAATTAGCTTGAAAAATATTCATAATCAAACAAGACAATATTTTAACAAAAAAAATGGCAAATATAAACTCACTTTACAACATTAATTATTTTTTATCATAACAAAACATTCTATAAAAGTATGTAAAGAATACATTTATAACAATTAGATGTTAAACTTTACACATCATACAATGATAGATTATGAAAATACGTGTTCGTTGTGAGATCATTCATGGTGTATGATATATATAATCTTTTTGTTACAATATGCTAGCTTAAGTACAATCAAATGTTATTTTATAAAATGAAAAAAACGCACCTTAGATAAAACTTACATTGCACACAAGTAAAACCTCATCCTCCTCCTCCTCCTCTAATAAATCGCATTCATAACATCCTCGTATTTGCGTATGGCCAACATGAGACTATAATCAATGTATTCATCAGATCCCACCACAGTGTTTTCAAGTCTCTCCTTGATAGTACTCAGTCTTAAACTGAGAGCCATATCTCTTAGGTTAGTGTTATTCAATTTCTTGGGAGAAATCTCAAAACGACAACAGGGACAAGTGTTAGACCGTTGCAACCATTTTTCGATACAAGACTTGTGGTAATGGTGACCACAAGTTGTTGTAGAAATATGACAATCCAACCGGTTGAAACAGATTACACAATCGGTGTAATTGGTGTTCGTTGGTGGAGGTGGAGGTGGTTGCGGAGTAGACGCGGATTGATTAATAGCGAATTTACGATGACGCCCACAATAATCTGTTCCTTCTTTTGCCATATGTGAGCATTGAACAGGTGTGTTGCCTTTCTTCAAGGACTTCAGAAGAGTTGCTTTGCAAACAAAAGCGATCGCCATGTTTTTTGTTTTAACACAGAGAGCGTGTGTGTATGGAGGATAGCTGTAAACCGTTATATTATGAAGATTACAGTGTACGATATGCTTAACATGTCCACAGTTTTTCATGTAAAATCAATTTTTTAGAAAAACGAAAAAAAACTTTTGTCTTTTGATATTAGCTTAAAATTCAAGTTTTTTTCTCTGTTTTTCAAAATTTTGAAAGATTGTTTATTATACAGTGAAACTTATTAGATACACACTGTATCAGATATACTCTGCTTACATATTCCACTTCAGCTTTCTATTCCTACTACATCTTCTTGACACTCTACTATGGCTTGTCAGATGTCTACCAGGACTGGTGCTACCTGTTCGCGGAGAGAAGCGTTCACTGTAGAGTCTTACTGTGACGGACAGCTTTTCTCGAAGTGTTGTTGTAAACAACACAGACGGAACGCTTTCAACGCGGTTGTTTCCAGCTCTGGTGGTCATTTTGGACATTATGAGCGATGGAACGAGTGGTCAGGACACATCAACACACATGTCACAGTGACGAGTGTTGATATTGTCACTTCTCTTGACACAGAGTACTTTCATGTGGGTTCTAGGGTCTTTGGACCTATGACTGAGACAGATTATCTCCGCAAGGAGCACGACGGGCATTTTCAGGAGTACTCCTTGATAGGTTCATTCAACCTGAGAGATCAGGATGACGAGGACTATCCAGTGTGGCTCTCTAAGTACAAAGACTGTAAGTCTCGTATGAGAGAGATCGAGACTCGATTAGATCAGTTAGGAGAGTCTTTAGAGCCTGATGTTGATGATTTCTGAGTCATGTGATTATGTTTTATAGATTTTAGCATTTTTAACATTTTTTATTCATACTCAAATGGGTCGGTTCTGCTAAATATTAGATCTGTATCTAACACGTCTTCACCAACTATTTTCTTTGTTTTTTCAAATCTTTTTTCATAATAAGATTTAATGATCTTTTGTATATTTGGTGGTAATTCATTCAGTATTTTATAAAAACCTCCTCTAACAGCACCCATATACTCATATAATCCAGAAGTACCAGACAAATCTAAAGCAATTTGAGATACTGTTCCAAGAATCTGTTCGTGAGACTCTAATACACAAGCGTATGTATCAATTGTGTTTATCCAAAAAGCTATCTTTTGTTCATCTGCAATTCTTTCATGCAACCCCTCTTTATACTTTAACTCTGACTCTACTTCAATTTTAATCATATTTATATTAAGAGTTGTAATTGTGTATATATTTACTGTGTTTTTATTTTCACATTATTTTTTTATTCAATTTTTTTTTATTAAAAAACTTGAATCAGTTTACTTAATACTCTTATTATTGAATAATATATGTTACAATGTATCAAAATATTGATGATTATGATTTAATTCAAAAATATATGAAAAAAAGATATGATTTAATTCAAAAATATATGGAAAATAAATACAATTTAATCGAAGAAACAATGATAAATAAACACAATTTAATCGAAGAAACAATGAAAAATAAACACAATTTAATCGAAGAAACAATGAAAAATAATCAATTAATTGAAATGATGTTGACTGATAGAAAAATTAAAGAATAATAAAAAATTGAAATACATTAGACACACTTATTCTCTTTAAGAGTTAAGAATCAATACATATTACAAAGAAGGACTATGACCTGGACTATTCAAGACGAGATAAATTATGCTGAAGCAGCTGGTCCTGAGACTGATTGGGACTTTTATGATATTCGAGAACTAAAAAGACAAAAACTATGGAAATATACTGATGACAATAATAATAATAATAAAATAGAAAAAAAACAGACTGAATCGAACATTAATAATGTTGTAATTGATAAAACTTCTTAAAGTTAATATATAGTATCATCATCTAAATTATCATCTGTAATATCTTTTTCATTGGTTTCTATTTTATTATTTGAACTAGTTTCTATATTATTACTATTCAATGCATAGTTTACACTATTTTCTATAGAATTGTCTATAACATGTTGAATTTTGTTATTTTCTTTTTCATCATCATCAATAGATGGTAAATAAGAATTTTCAATTGAGGGATTACTAGAATAATTCATCTTTTCACCTAATATTTGTATTTCAGTCCATATTCTATTCATTATTTTTTCATTATTAACATATGAAACATGAACATAATCATGAAACTCATTTTTAAAAAGTGCTAAATCTTCTTTAATACTTGAAGAATCCTCATTACATACTATAAATTCATTTTTAGTAACAGATTGTTTTGTCAAATTAAAAAGTTCGTTTTGTAAAACACAATTCTCTCTCTTAACAATTTCTAATTCTTTTTCAAGATCAGTTGATTTATCTTTAATATTTATTATTTGTTTACTAATGTTCGAGAAATTACAATCAAGTAGATTTAATTCCCTATCAATATCGATCATATAGCGTCTCATCTTTGCAAATTCTTTCTTAGCGATCTCTGATTCTTTCTCAGCGTTAGATAAACAATAATTAGTTTTAGTCAGATCTATTTTTAAATTTTTTATATCTTCTAAATAATCATTTTCTTTATTAATTAGAATTACGTCATTTTCAGTATCTTTGTTTGAACAAAGACTAAATGGGAACATGTTTCTATTTTTATATTAATATAATTTTATCAAATCTTAAACATGTTTTTTTTTACATTTTTATTATTGATCGTTTATTCTTGGTAAAGACGAGAATTGTTGTTTTGTAAATAATTTACTTTTTCGTTTACAACTAACAGATCGTTTGTTATTGATTTTAATCTTGTTTCATTTATAAGATTTGTATGATAGCGATATTGTTCAAGATCCGCTCTCAGCTTTTTCACTTCGTTCTTTAATTTTTCTATATTTTCATCTTGTGTCAGTTGTGCATTTAATAAAAGATTGTCATTATTTCTATAACATAAACTGAATGGATACATGATAATAATCTATAATATATGATTTAAAATTTTAAATAAAAAAACGTTTTTTTTTGTTTTTTTTTTTGTTATATTGAATTTTTAGATCAATATTCTTTCACCCTTAGTAGATATAATATATTCAACATAATCATTTGAAGTACCAGGAATGCGTTCAGCTTTAGGTTGAATGTCAAAAATTAATGTCAAATAGTGAACAGCATCAATTGTTTCATATGAATGGTCATTTCTAATTAGTCTGATAAGATTTTCTTCGGTAGCATTTAGAAACACCTTATATTTTTCATAATTTGAGAACAGAAAGTCTTTATATTCAAAAATATGATAAAATACTTTAAATTTAAGGCATGAATTGAATGGACTGCTTTCATATTGTCTCAAGAGTTTCCTAAACTTTGACATGAATTTATCGTTTGTTTTATTTATTACCTTTTTGTGTTGTTCATCTAGATACTTAACATAGCCTTCGGCTAGTTTTGGTGTAATCACTTCATTTCCAATTATAGAATCATACAAATGATATTTTTTGTTTGTAAGACTAAAATTAACAGCATCTTTATTATCAAGATAATTCATAATTGTTGTTAACAATAAAGGATTTTCGCTAACTTCATTGAACAAATGTTGCTTTCTATAAAGACGAGTTTGCATTACCATGTTTTTTATTGTGTTTGTAGTCTTTTGTGAATTTTGTAATGTAAATACCTTTGTGTATTCTTCTTAAAGTAAACATCACTCCTTTGATTCTTTCAATTTTTTTACTTTTTTAAAAAAAATATGATGATAAAACTTTTTTAAGAAATTCTAAAAAATTGATTTGCATTGATCACTGTATATAGTGTTAAGTATAGAATACAAATCATTGTATTATAACACTACTCTCTTAATTCCTTAAAAAATGCCTGTTATTACACGTTCTCAAGCCAAAAAGATCCGTCATGAAGAGCTTAAATATATGGAAAAAAACACACAAATCTTTAAAGTGACGCTGGAGAGTGATGCGTGCGTTATTGATCAAATTTGTAGTCATTTATCTGCTAAAGACTTGATCAATTTTAAGATGCTTTCTAAGGATTCACGTTTTAATGATGTTATTTCATACAAACTTCAGAAACTTCGAGATCATAAACGTAAGACTGACTATGTTGTCAAAAAAATGAAAAATTTTATGGCGGACTGTGAAAAAACTAAAGGCACATCTAAAAAAATTAAGAAATGTGATATTATTTTTCAATTCTTATCAAAGCACAAATGGTTTTTACAAGAGCATGAAATCTTCAGAAACGTTGTTGAAAATAAATTATTCCAGTTCATCGCAGAAAGTGATAAGGGATATTCTACCAGATGTATCGAACATCTAAACACTCTATTCAATCTTCTACCACCTAGTGAATATTACGATAGTAAAAAAGGCATTAAATTATACGGTATGTTTAACACTAAAAATCAATTTATCCATATTTAATCATTTAATCATTATCTTTATCATTTTACAAAAAAAAACAAAAACATTTTTTTATTATTAAATTCTATAAATTCCCAAAAGAAAAGTTCTTTTTTTTTTTTTTTAATTTACTTTTCTTTTTTCTTTTTTATATTTTTTAGAAGATCAGTGCGGGCACTTGGTTCAGAAATACGTTCTCTAACTGCTTATTCAACAAATTTCTATAGTCAATTGTTTCGATTAATTCAACCATAATATCTTGAATCAGTAGGTTAACATCAATTGAATGCGTCTTAA
>Ga0181396_1000394_pt1 | contig 9896 bp, 12 predicted proteins | sample 19SPOviralmetaG_FD_130125 | JGI IMG/M metagenome (GOLD analysis project Ga0181396, IMG submission 130125) | Marine viral communities from the oligotrophic San Pedro Time Series (SPOT) site, San Pedro Channel, CA, USA - 19 SPOT_SRF_2011-01-11 | ecosystem: Environmental > Aquatic > Marine > Strait...
CTTATTGTTTGGCTGTTGAAAAATTATTAAATTGTGAAGTTCCGTTAAGAGCTCAGTATATCCGTGTTTTATTTGCTGAAATAACTCGAATTTTAAACCATTTATTAGCTCTTGCATGTCATGCTATGGACGTAGGCGCCTCAACTCCTTTATTATGGGCATTTGAAGAGCGTGAAAAATTGATGGAGTTTTATGAAAGAATTTCAGGAGCACGTATGCACGCTGCTTATTTCAGACCTGGTGGAGTTCATAGTGACCTTCCTAAAGGTTTACTTAATGATATTTACATATTCACACAACAATTTACAATTAGATTAGATGAAATTGAGGAGTTATTAACTGAAAACCGTATTTGGAAGCAAAGACTTGTAGATGTAGGCGTTGTTTCATTAAAAGATGCCCAGGACTGGGGTTTTAGTGGTGTCATGTTAAGAGGTTCAGGGATAAACTGGGATTTAAGGAAATCTCAACCTTATGATGTGTACGATAAACTAAGTTTTAAAATTCCAGTAGGCTCCAACGGGGATTGTTATGATCGATATCTTATTCGAGTTTTAGAAATGCGAGAGTCTTTAAAAATAATAGAACAGTGTTTAAATTTTATGCCTGAAGGTGTGATTATTTCTACAGACAATAAGTTAACACCTCCTACCAGAAAAGAATTAAAAACATCTATGGAAGCGTTAACACATCATTTCAAACTTTATACTCAAGGGTTTACTGCAAACAAAGGAGAAACTTATACTGCAAGTGAAGCTCCTAAAGGCGAATTTGGTGTATATTTAGTTTCTGATGGTACTAACCGGCCTTATAGATGTAAAATAAAATCCCCAGGGTTTAGTCATTTACAGGCATTAGACTTCATGTCGCAGAATCATTTAATTGCGGATGTTGTTACGATAATAGGAACCCAAGACATAGTTTTTGGTGAAGTTGATAGATAAAAATAATGGGATTTATTTTAAAAAATAAAAAAATAAATAGTTTTACAGTTTTTTCTGATGGGAGTGTTGTTTTCAGTAAACAAGTTCTATCTAAAAATTTAGTTAATTCTCATAGCTTTTTAAATAAAGATGCCCGAAATTCACATGGTTGGATGGATAAAACTTATCAAAACATTGCCGTAGGAGATAATTATAAAAAAGTAAATAGTTTTAGAAACAAATTCGTTATTCCTAAAAATTAAATAATTATAATATAATAAATGAAACATAAATTAACTTTAAATTCAATAAATAAATTAACACAGATATTACCATTATCAAAAGTACAAACGTTTTCAAATGAAATCGTTTTAATAGTTAAACCTGAATTTTTATTAGATACATTATATTTTTTAAAAAACCACGTTTTATTTCAATTTACTATATTAACTTCTATTACGGGAGTAGACTACCCTGAAAAAAAACATAGATTTGAGGTAGTATATGATTTATTAAGTGTTACTTTTAACCAAAGAATAAGGGTTAAAGTACTTGTAGATGAATTAGAATCAATTAATTCATGTGAAGGCGTTTATCCTGCAGCTAATTGGTTTGAGTGTGAAGTCTGGGACATGTTTGGTGTTTTTTTTAAAAATCATAGTAATTTAAGAAGGATTTTAACCGATTACGGTTTTGAAGGACACCCTTTAAGAAAAGATTTTCCTTTAAACGGCTACATTGAAGTACGGTATAGTGAAAACCATAAAAGAGTTATCAGTGAATCGATAGAATTTTCTCAAGAGTATAGGACTTTCAACTTTTTTGGGCCTTGGAATAAAAATTAATGAAAAGTGTAGTTCATAAAGATAAAAAAAAACGGGGTTTAGTATATAAATCAGAAAAAGATTTATTCATTTTGAAAAATTTGTCTAAAAATACGTCTATAAAACCTTCTTTAAGGCATAACATTTCCTTAAAGTTGTTTAATGTTTCTGACAATGAATTTAATACTAGGGTTGTAAATAGATGTATAGTTACTCATAGAAAGTCTAAAATCCATAACTATTTTAGATTTTCAAGGTTATTTTTTCTTAAATTAGTTAGAGAAGGTGCGATTTCAGGTTTGAAAAAATCTAGTTGGTAAAAGTTAAGTCTGAAGGTTTAAATCCTTATTAACTTATAATTTTATATTTATATGGCAATTTATGATGGCATATCTCGTTGGTGTTTTTCAACCAATCATAAAGATATAGGTACATTATATTTAATTTTCGGTGCTTTTTCTGGTGTTGCAGGTACTACATTATCTGTTTTAATTAGGTTAACTCTTTCATTACCTTCTAGCCAATTTTTAAGTGATAATTATCATTTATATAATGTAATTGTAACAGGACATGCTTTTGTTATGATTTTTTTTATGGTAATGCCTACTTTAATTGGTGGTTTTGGTAATTGGTTTGTTCCTTTAATGATCGGAGCACCTGATATGGCTTTTCCTAGAATGAATAATATTAGTTTTTGGTTGTTACCTCCTTCATTATTGTTATTAGTTGCGTCTATGTTAGCTGAAGCAGGAGTAGGTACAGGATGGACTGTTTATCCTCCATTATCTAGTGGTAATTCTCATTCAGGAGCCTCTGTTGATTTAGCTATTTTTAGTTTACATTTATCAGGAGCTGCGTCTATTTTAGGAGCTATTAATTTTATTTGTACTATTTTGAATATGCGTGTTAAAGGATTATTTATGCATAGATTACCATTATTTGTGTGGTCAATCTTAATTACAGCAGTGCTTCTATTATTATCATTGCCTGTTTTAGCTGGTGCTATTACTATGTTGTTAACTGATAGAAATTTTAACACTACATTTTTCGATCCTGCAGGAGGCGGAGACCCTGTATTATACCAGCATTTATTCTGGTTTTTTTGTCATCCTGAAGTATATATTCTAATTTTACCAGGGTTTGGTATCGTTAGTCATATTATCGTTAGTACTTCGAGAAAACCTATATTCGGTTATTTAGGTATGGTTTACGCTATGTTTTCTATCGGAGCTTTAGGTTTTATTGTTTGGGCGCACCATATGTATACTGTAGGCCTAGATATCGATACTAGAGCTTATTTTACAGCTGCTACTATGATTATTGCCGTACCTACCGGTATTAAAATTTTCAGTTGGTTAGCTACTTTATGGGGAGGATCTGTAGAAATAAGAACTCCAGGTTTATTTGCTTTAGGTTTTATTTTTTTATTTACTATTGGCGGATTAACTGGTGTTGTTTTAGCTAATTCTGGATTAGATATTGCTTTACACGATACTTATTACGTTGTGGCACATTTCCATTACGTTTTATCTATGGGTGCTGTCTTTTCAATGTTAGGGGGTGTTTACTACTGGTTTGATAAAATAACTGGTGTTAAATATTCAGAAGTACTTGGTCAAATTCATTTTTGGATTTTCTTTGTTGGTGTAAATATCACTTTTTTCCCTATGCATTTTTTAGGTGTAGCAGGTATGCCTAGAAGAGTACCTGATTATCCAGACGCTTATTTAATGTTTAATAGAATAGCTTCTTACGGTTCATATATTTCTGCGTTATCAGCAATTTTCTTCTTTTATGTTGTTTTAGTTGCTTTTACTGAGGGTGAGACTGTTAAACCTAAAAAAACTATTTCTGTAAATTAAGTGTTTTTTAGTTATATTAGTTAAATTTCTATTATAACTATTTTTATTTTTTTAATTAAGACGTATAACATGTTTCCTAATTCAACAATTATCAATTATAATAAATTTAATTTTAAAAATTATCAATCTAATTTTATGGCATTTTTTGTTACAAAAAGTGTTAGATGGAATAAGAATTATTTATTAGCTTTTATGGATAGTCATTTAATACATTACCCTTCTCCTATTAATTTATCTTATGCTTGGAGTTTCGGTTCTACCGCAGGTATTTGTCTAGTGATACAGTTGCTTACAGGAGTTTTTTTAGCGATGCACTATACTCCTAATATTGATTTAGCATTTGGTAGTGTTGAACACATTATGAGAGATGTAAACAATGGTTGGTTAATCCGTTATATGCATGCTAACGGGGCTTCTATGTTTTTCATCGTTGTTTACAGTCATATTTTTCGAGGGTTGTATTATGGATCGTATATGCACCCAAGACAATTATTATGGTGTTCTGGTGTTATCATTTTCATTTTAATGATGGGTACTGCTTTTATAGGTTATGTTCTTCCTTGGGGCCAAATGAGTTTTTGGGGTGCTACTGTTATTACTAATTTAGTAACTGCTGTTCCGTTGGTTGGTAACGCTATAGTTACTTGGCTATGGGGCGGGTTTACTGTGGATAACCCTACTCTAAATAGATTTTATAGTCTACATTTTTTATTTCCTTTTTTAATAGCAGGTTTATCCTTAGTACATTTAGCATTGCTTCACAAAGACGGTTCTAATAATCCTTTAGGAGTAGACAGTTCCGTAGATAAAATTCCATTTTATCCTTATTTTTTTGTTAAAGATTTACTAGCATTTTTTGTGTTTTTGTTTGTCTTTACTTTCTTTGTTTTTTATTTCCCAAATACTATGGGTCACCCTGATAATTATATACCGGCAAATCCATTAGTTACTCCGGCACACATTGTTCCTGAATGGTACTTTTTACCATTCTATGCTGTTCTTAGATCTATCCCTGATAAGTTAGGTGGCGTTATTGCTATGGGAGGTGCTTTAATTGTATTATTTTTAATACCTTTTACAAATACCTCTGAAATAAGAAGTACTACATTTAGACCTATATTTAAATTTTTTTATTGGGTTTTCGTAGCTGATTTCTTATTATTAGGTTGGATCGGTCAAATGCCCGTTAAAAGTGTGTTTGTTATAGTAGGCCAAATAGCTACTGTTTACTATTTTTTTTTCTTTTTAGTTCTTATTCCTGCAATAGGTAATATAGAATCTTTTTTAGTACGTTATAAAAACTAAAACTAATATTTTTATGTTATTGACTCCATTAGAACAATTTCAAATTGTTTCTTTATTTTCTATTAAATTGTTTAGCTTAGATTTTTCTTTTACTAACTTATTTTTAGTAAACATCATCGTTTTAGTTGCTTTTGCAACTTTAATTTCTTTTATTAGTTCAGATGATTCTAGTTTTTTTCTAATCCCTAATAATTGGCAAACTTTAATTGAAACTGTGTATGAAACAGTTTCTCAATTATTATTCGATAATATTAACGTTGAGGGAGAAAAATATTTCCCTTTTGTTTCTGTTATGTTTTTGTTTATTTTACTAGTTAACTTAATAGGTTTGGTACCGTATAGTTTTACGATTACCAGTCACTTAATTGTTACTTTTACTTTATCATTTGCAGTTTTTATTGGTGTAAATATTATTTGTATAAAAATTCATAAAATTGAAATATTATCTTTATTTATTCCTTCGAACACTTCAATTGGTTTAGCACTATTACTAGTACCTATTGAGTTTATTGCTTATTTATTTAAGCCATTAAGTTTAGGTATTCGATTGTTTGCTAATCTAATGGCAGGACATACTTTATTAAAAGTTATTGTGGGATTTTCATGGAGTATGTTATTACTAGAAGACATACTATCTTTTTTCCATGTTGTTCCGTTATTAATTTTAGTTATTTTAATGGGTCTTGAGTTAGGTGTTGCTATGATTCAAGCATATGTATTCACTATTTTGACTTGTCTTTATTTAAACGATAGTATTAATTTGCATTAAAGTTAATACTTTAATTAAAAGTATATGGTAATCAAATTAGATTTAAAATCTAAAAACTTAAAATCTTTAAAAAGGTTTTTAATTATTTTCAATAAGTTTTGTGTGATTTACGATAGTGAATCCATGAAGCTAACTAGTAATAAGAAAATTAAAAAAGTACTGTTTTCAGTATTAAAATCACCGCATGTAAATAAAAGTGCCCAAGAGCAGTTCGAGTTTAAATTGTACAACACTAGGTTAATCATATATAGTAAAAGTTTTTTAAAAATTTTACTGTGTTTAAAATTTTTATCTAAAAAGTTTTTTTCTGATATACAATTAAAAGTATCTGTTACGGTAAAACAGAAACAGGTACATAATGCAAATAGTTTTTATTTTAAAAAAATTAATTCTTCGTATTTAATTAGCGCAGATATTAATGGAGAACGGTTGTTTTTATAAGTTTCAATAGCTCAGTAGGTAGAGCAAAGGACTGAAAATCCTTGTGTCGTCAGTTCGAATCTGACTTGAAACATATGAATTTTTATGTGTGGAATATGTTTACTACGTTGAGAAATGGTCAACTAGTAAAAAAAGCATCAGTATTTCAAAAAAAAAAAAAATTATGCTCACAATTACTAAACGTTTTATGGGATGAAGGTTACATTTTAGGCTACAAAACTTCGAATCTAAATTCGAATCAATTTGAAATTTTTCTAAAGTATAATCAAAACGCACCCTCTATTATTAATATTCAATCAATATCAAAACCTGGTAAAAGAGTATATTTGTCTGCAAAACAATTGTGGAAAATAGATTCTAACATGGGATTAGTAATAGTATCTACCAGTTCTGGTGTTCTTCCAATTGATGAATGTAAAAGATTAAATATAGGTGGAGAACCTTTTGTTTACGTATGTTAAAAAAATATAGCATAAAAATACCCTTAAGTATTAAGTTTATTCATTGTAAAAAAAGGAATTTTATTTTATTTGTTTCTGGTTCAAACATTACTAAAACTTACAAACTTAAATTTAAAGTTATAATTGACCATTCAAAAGAAACTATTTTTATTACGGACAAGTTTTTTAATTCTAATTCGAAAGAACAGTTTAAAATTTTAAAGTCTTATCGAGGTGTTGAAATTGCTTCATTAAAGCAAGTAATAAATCAAATGTCTGAGATTAATTTTAAAAGAGTTAATTTAGTAGGTGTTGGCTATAGAGCTTTCGTTCAAACAGATCCCAATATTTTAAATCTAAAGTTAGGTTACAGTCATCCTATTTTTGTCAAAATACCTGATTCTTTAAATATTGTATGTCCTAAACCTAATATTATTTTTATTTCAGGTTTTTCTATTAATGAAATCAATAAAATGGTTTCCATTATACGAAATTTCAGAACTCCTGAACCTTATAAAGGAAAAGGAGTTTTATATGAGTACGAAGTTTTAAAATTAAAAGAAGGAAAAAGTAAAACTTAAAAATGAAATTAAATAAGTTAAATTATAACAAAAAAAACTACATAACCTCCTATCTAATGGATATTAAATTAAGTAGTATTGGTTCTAATCCGCAAGTTAATAAATCCCAACATTTTAGTTTAAATTTTTATAAAAATTTAGACCTGAATTTCAAAAAAATTTTCAAAATTATTTTTGAATTTCATAAATTCAATAAAACTATAGTTTTCGTAGGGTTTCCGGATATAAAAAAATACAATTTTTCTTTATTATTCAATAAATTTAATTATATTTTTTTAAAAGAAAAAATTTGGGTAAATGGGGTGTTATGTAATTCTAAATACTTAATTCCTTATATGAATTCAAAAAGGTTTAAAAATTTTTTCAAAAAAGAAAAAATCATATTTTTAAAGAATTTCAATAATTTAGTTAATTTAAAAAAAACTCCTGATTTAATCATTCTGTTTAATGTAAAAGGAAATGAACATTTAATTATTGAAGCAAATAAAGTTAAAGTACCTGTTATATCTTTCATCTCAGAAGATACTGTTTTTGCAAAAAAACTAGGTCTTGTTTCGAATATATTTAATTTTAGTGGCTTATATTTATCTAAGATAGTTACTAGATTAGTCTATTTCTTACTATCATCTATTTTTTTTCGTTACATAAAAAAATCTATTAAATAAGAAAAATGAATAATAAAAAATCAAGGTACAGACCATTATATAAAAAATTTATTCGCTTACGAAAAAATATTCAAAACCGAAAAAAACTTTTAACAAATTTTGAAAAAAAAAAATGGGAGAATTTAATCGGTTTTTTAAGAACTGCTAGCCAGAGACGAAAAAAAAACTTTGAAAGTTACGATCATTTCAGGTTTTTCATTCCTAAGCACGGTAATTCATTTAAACGAAAATTTTTAAATGATTTGCTAGTAAAACAAAGATTCTCGCTGTTTTATGGTAAGTTACAGAATAACAAGATTAAAAGTATAGTTAAAAAATCAAAAAACAGTATAAAAAGTAATCTTTCTGCTAAAGATTTGTTAGTAAATAGTCTAGAAAATAGGTTAGATACTGTTTTATACAGATCTCATTTTGTTAAAAGCCTTAGAGAAGCGAGATTATTTATTCAACACAAGCATGTGTCTGTTAACAATAGAGTAATAACGAATAACGCGTTCGTTTTAATGAACGGGGATATTATTACATTATCAAACAAAAGCTCTAAATTAGTCAAAAGCAACATATATAATTCTAATCTGTGGCCGTTACCCCCGGAATTTTTGCAAATAAATTACAGTACTTTACAGATTTCCTTTATTGAAAATCTATATAAGCCTACGGTATCTACACTATATCCTTTTTGGTTAGATTTAAATACCATAATGAATTACTACAGGTAAAGGATTAAATCTTCAATAGCTCAATTGGTAGAGCGAATGGCTGTTAACCATTAGGTCGTTGGTTCGAATCCAACTTGAGGAGTTTAAATGGAAACAATCGGATTTGAACCGATAACTTTATGTTTGCAAAACATACACTCTACCATTGAGTTATGCTCCCATGAAAATATTTTAAATAAATTTCTTGTAATTATTAGAGTCTTCTGTTTTAATCATATTTAAATTATTATCGATCAGATCTAACTTCTCAGAGCTAAGTTGTAATTTCTTAACTCTAAATTTTTTAGTTTCTGCAAATAGTGGTATTGTTTTTTCTATATTATAGCAATAAAAGATAGAAAAAGATACCAATAATCCGAATACTTGAGCGCCTAGACTTAATAGGTCAAATTGTGGGATTTAGAGAATTTATGCTTATTTGGTGGAATTGGTAGACACGTCAGACTTAAAATCTGATTCCTTTTGATGGAGTATCGGTTCAAGTCCGGTAATAAGTATTTTTTTATATTTAAGTGATGTTTTCATTGGGACGTTGGTATTAAAAAAGCCAAAATGATGGAATTTGGTAGACATGCTAGGTTTAGGTTCTAGTTCTAATAAAGAGAGTAGGGGTTCAAGTCCCCTTTTTGGTATTTTCTATTAATAAAGAATTAACTTCACATTAAAACATGCCTACGATTAATCAACTCTGTAAAAAAAAGAGAAAATCTAAAGTAGTGGCTAGTAAAGTTCCTGCATTAAATAAAGTACCTCAGAAAAAAGGTTTCTGTCTAAAAGTTTTTACCAGAACTCCGAAAAAGCCTAATTCAGCTATAAGAAAGCTCGTCAGGTTAAGATTAACTAATGGTATGAAGATCAATGCTTATATACCAGGAGAAGGGCACAATTTACAAGAATACTCAACAGTACTTATAAGAGGTGGGCGTGTTAAAGACCTACCAGGAATTAAGTATCAGCTAGTGAGAGGTAAGTATGACCTTTTAGGGTTAAAACAAAGAAGAACATCAAGATCTAAATATGGTAGTAAAAAACAAGATTAACACAACAAAAGCTTTACTTTTGAATTTCATGATGTCAGAAGGTCGTAAATTTAAGTCCGAAAAACTTTTTGATATAAGCTTAAGAGAGTTACAAAAAAACAATAAAAAAAATTCGAAGCTGGTTGTAAAACTATCACTGAGAAATGTTTCACCCATTGTATCTTCGATTAGAATAAAACGTAGAAAGATGGTAACTCTCGTACCCTTTTTTTTGAAAAAACACAATAGATTATCTCAGGCGATTAAATTAATAGTTACTAATTCAAACTCAAAAAGTTCGAAATTTGCGCTAGGGTTGTCTAAAGAAATCTTAGAATCTTCTAATAA
>Ga0181396_1000397_pt1 | contig 9887 bp, 9 predicted proteins | sample 19SPOviralmetaG_FD_130125 | JGI IMG/M metagenome (GOLD analysis project Ga0181396, IMG submission 130125) | Marine viral communities from the oligotrophic San Pedro Time Series (SPOT) site, San Pedro Channel, CA, USA - 19 SPOT_SRF_2011-01-11 | ecosystem: Environmental > Aquatic > Marine > Strait...
AAAATTCTAGAAAAGTATATTGTAAATACAATGGCAAGATGATTCAAGTTAAAAAATATAAAGAATTATGTAAAAAAACAAAACCTGTTAAAAAAAAAAGGGGAGGTGGGAATTCAAGAATAAGTCCAAGAACAAGAGCAAGTCCAAGAGCAAGTCCAAGAGCAAGTGATGTCGACAACAGGAGGCGCGTGCGTCCCGCCAGTGCACGAGCTAATGTGCTAGAAAATGACTTAATTGTCCTCAGGCGACGTCCCGCAAGTGCACCTCAACGAGCAAGTCCAAGAGCAAGTCCAAGAGCAAGTCCAAGAGCAAGTCCAAGAGCAGTCTCTAGAGTAGGAGACTCTCTTTATGATAATTTAGATAGTTTATTAGGTATATCCGAAGCAATTTATGATCCATATTTTAGAAAAGTATTAAAACAATTTATAAACGCTAGTGAACATAAGGATTTTTTACTAGCTCATGTAAAACAAAAAAAAGAAAAATACACTAATATTATGAATCTTGTTGAATTATTTGATAAAGAAGGTGGTTATATATTATTTGATATGGCAAATGATATGATCAAAAATATAGATAAAAGAACTATCTCTGTACCACGCCGGGTGCTCCATGAGGATTTAATACGATTTAAGACAGATCTTCATAATGAAATGATAGTAGGTAATATTTTTAGTTTAGATAATTTTTTAAGATATTATTCTAAACATGACAACGTATTACAAATAGTATTAACACAATTAATAAAATTTGATCGTATTGATATGAAAGAAGAAAAAAAAAATATTGACACAGAAGCTTGGAATAAGATAATTGAGCTACATAAAATATCCGAATTAAAAGAATTAACGGTTAAAGAAATGAGGTATTTAATTAATTTAATTGTTAACATTATTTATAAAGAAATTAAAAATGCAAATAAACTTGATAAATTAAATAAAAATATGAATGCTATAATTAGAATGGCCATTGGATGAAAAAAAAAAGATAAAGAGGAAATACTAAATAAAATGTTTGCATAATTATAGTTTTATCACTTATACTAATTTTAAACCTTCGTTTGTTATATATGTTGATACCATATCCATTGTAATATCACTTATTTCTTTAATTTTTTTTCCATAAGTTTGAGGAGTTTTAGGAAATAATCTAACTTTATGAGGCCAGTGTGAAGTCATTCTTAATTCACTAAATATTTTTTTTCTTTTTTCTAATTCTTTTTTATTAGCAAAACTTCTTGGAGTCATACAAATATAAACAACACATCTAAAATTAAAATTATCAGGTGAAGTTTTTTCAACTGGATTACCATAATGAAGTGTTCTACTATCCCAAAATACACCATATCCCCTTGGACATTTAATCTTTTTTTCTAAACAATTATTATTTATATAAAAATCATATTGTTCTTTATTTTGTAATTTAAACCAATCTTTTTTATCAGTTATTTCAAATTTTTCTTTAAATTCTTTGTGAAAATTATGACTATTTTCTAATATAACTAATGTTGCATCACCTTCATTTGTATCATAAGCATTTATCCAACTTTGAATACATTCAAAATTATTTCTAGTATAACTTTGATCAACATGAAACCAAGAATTTTGATTTCTAATTGGTTTATCTAAAATATAAATACTAGCACCATCAAAACTAACTATTAAATCATCTGTATTCCAAATTTTTGAAAAAACTTCTTTAACTTTAGGATTTTGTCTTACTTTCCAAACAAGTTCAGAATGACCAACTTTCCAATGTTGTAATAACATTTTATGATTTGGAAATAATTCTAAAATTTGTTTATATGTTGTTTTATCATTTCTATTAATCGGAATTTCAAAATCTTTTGTTAAATATTCTAATAAATTCCATTTATCATTAATCATTTCATTACACTCATTTTCATCTAATATTGGGCAAATAGCAACTCCATATTTTTCAATAGTTTTTTTAATATTTTCCTGATCAGTTAAGTATTTTTCAAATTCATATGAAAAAGACATTATAATAATAAAACAATATGCCAAAAATCATTTTTTTATTTATATGTTTCAAATAATATATTATATTATATTATTAATAAAAATAAATGCTCTTTACCGGGTTCGAACCGATGACCTTGGCCTTATCAGAGCCACGCGCTACCAACTGCGCTAAAAGAGCATTGTATTATTCAGAAAAATCATCATTATAATACATATTATAATATAAATTATTCTTTATATAAAAATAAAAAATATAAAATAATTATAATGTTTTATATTAAATATTTATTAAATTTTTTATTATTTGTATACTTTATATATATATTTACTTTTATTATTATTATTACTTCATATATTATAAAATCTTCTTGTTATTATATAATAAATATTGAAACTCTTAAAATATTAAATATATTAAATATATTATAGTGTTTTGCGTCGTGGTTTTAATTGGGATTGTGATTGGGATTGTGATTGGAATTGTGATTGGGATTGGGATTGGGATTGGGATTGGGATTTGGATTGGGATTGTGATTTGGATTTATATCTATTTAAACTTATAACATTTGTTTTATTTTTCTTTGAAAAACTTTTATCATTAAATTTTATTAAATTTAATAAACCTTTATTTTCAATATCATAATAAATACTATTCTCAGAAATAATAGTATTTACATCTTCAAATTGGATTGAAGATTTAGGTACTGAATATTTTTTTTTTTTATATGTACTCATTATTATTAATAAATATAATTAATATATAAAATTATTTATTTCACTAGCATACCTTTTAAACATATCTATAAATTGTCCTTTATCTCTTTCGCTGCGGGTTTCTTTATCATATAACCAATCTTCAGAACATTTATATCTATTAAAATGTATCATTAATTTTATATATTTAATATATGGTCCATCGATTATATAATAAGGGGGTACATAATTATGTAATAATCTTCCATCTTTAAATAATTTAAATATTCTAAATAACATTACACTAGAGGTTAAATCAGTTGATGCTGTAGCAAAATCATTATCTGATTCTAAATCAGCTGGTATTGTACATAAATCATAAATTCTATATATTTCGTCTCCAAATTTTCTATATATAGAAATATTATACCAATTTAAATAGCGCTTCCAGGTTGGTCCTCCGGTAGTCTGACTTCGTAATGGTTTATAATCAATAAATAATCCAGTATCATTTATTGGTTTTAAAAATATAGGTCTTTCAATATCTGGATTTATTACTATTTTCATAATATCCATAACTTTATTAATATGTTCTTCACTATATTTAATTCTTGTTATAGGATTTATAAATGGTTCTCTGTTATTTATACTACTTACAAGTAAATTATATAATTTTGGCGCATATACACATTCTGTTCTATTAGGATTTGTAAATTTCAATGTAACCATTAATTGTAATTTAGCAAGAGGATAGTTGTCATTGTCAAATTCTTCATTTGATAATATATCAGTTGGTTCGCTGCATTTGTTTTCGTCCCCCGAATAATCATATAATAAATTATCATTTATATTTTCTCTATTCATAGATAATAATGGGTGTTTTTTTATTAATTCTTTAGCTTCTTCTGTTTGGTATTTGCCTGTTTCTTGTTTTATTAATTCTAAATAACCCATATCTTTAATTTTATTATAAATGTCAATTAATGGTTTTACCTTTTTATATTCAGAATTAAATTCTTTAACTAATTCATCTTTAATATGTTTCGGTTCTATATTTCCATACATATATGTTTGTCCGTTTTCTAATTTAATTGTAGGTCTTTTAGGAGGCGAGGGAGATTTAGCTGTTGGTGTTGTTTCTCTAATACTTTTATATTCCCAAATACTTATTTCGTATCTTTGTTTTGATTTTTTGTACTCATCTTCCATTTTATCCTTCAACTCTTTAAAACTTTTATATTGTTTATCATTTAAAAATCTATTAATTGCAATAGGTTTAAAACTTGTTAAATCAATTAAAGTACTAAATTTAGGACTTTTAATTTTTTTAAATTTTTCTTCATATTTTTTAAAATAATCATCAAGAGGATCTTCAATTATATCAAATTTTTTATCCTCATAGTTATCAACAATTCCACTATTTGGATCTAATAAATTATGATAGTCATTATAATGTTTTTTATACTTATCATATACATTTATAGCATTGTTAAATTCTGGTATATCAGCAACAGACCTTAAATATGTTGGTACTCTATTTACAATTTCTTTTATATAATCTATAATTATTTTTCCATTGCTAAACTTATAATTTTCCATTAAATCTATAATCAACAATGCTGATTTAGTAAAGTGACCTTCTTCCATGACTTTAACTATATCACTTATTTTTAGCTTTTTAAAATCTATTGGTCGCGCAGATACACTAATAAGATTTTTTATCATTTCTTTAAATAATAAGTCAATAGACGAGAGAATTTCAGTATAATTATTAGATAAGTGTCCCGAAATTTGTTTAAGATTAAATCTATTTTTAATTAATTCAATTTCAGTATCAAAAACATTATCTTTTTCTTCAGTATTTTCTATACCTCTTCGAAGTAATTTACATAAATCATAATTCATTTTCACTTCCCACCACCCTTCACTATCTGCGACAGAGTAGATAGAGTATCTATCAATTTTAGGCTCTTTTTCATTTTCAATAAAAATATGATATAAAAAATCTAAATTACCAAATAATCTATGATTTTTTGGAAAATTAGTATAAACCCATCTGTTGGTTTGCAAACTACTACCTTTTATTTTTTTCATTATTTTATAAGCTTTTTCATATATATCTGCGTAAGTAGAACTCATTGGTGACATTTTTAAACCAGTTATAGGATGTGTTTCTGGTTCACTAATCCATCGTTTAACATCTTCTTCTGTCTTAAATGTTTTTTTAGGACTTCTTATATTTGTACCTGCATCTGTATCTTGTTGGGCACTTATATTTGATAAATCAATACTAATATTACCTGCAACAATACTTGGTGGAATACCATTAAAATCAAATCCATCAAATTTATCTAAATTAAGTGAAATCCATTTTAAAATTAAATTATAACCACCATCTTCAGTTGCAGTTTCTAAACTTAATTTTGAATTATTTAATAATCCTGGAATTTTTCCGTTTGGAAAATTATAAAGTTTTAAACTTTGTAACCATTCTTTAATTTCCGTAAGATTTTCATCTTTTTTTAAAATTCTATTTAATTTAGTAAACACCTCCTTTTCTTTTTTTACAGACATTTATAAAAATATTTATTTATTCTTAATATACTATAATAAAAATATTATATATTCAAATTAGTTGGAAAACCTCTTAAATTTTTTATAATTTCAAAGTTCGTTTCATCTATATTAGTATTAATAATTGTATTCATTTAATATGTATATTAATTAATTTCTTAAATCTTTTAAAATAGTACATTTCTTAAAAAATTTATAAATTTTAAAAAGCTTTTAAAAAATTTTAAAAAAATAAAGAAATGTACTATTTTAATAGAATGAAAAATAATTGCGATAATGTTATATCATTAAAACAATACGGGCCAACTTGTTGGTTTAATAGTATTTTAATGGCATTATTATATAGTGATGAAAGTAGAAAATTATTGTTAAAAAAATCAAAAAAATGGAATAAAAAAATTGAAGTTTTAAATACAATTAAATATATATTAGAAAATAAATATTTGAGAACAGACAAGTATTATAAAGACTATGAATTTTTTGATAAAATACGACCTGAATATATATTAAAACAGTTATATAACTATAATAAAAAAAAATTTACAATTGATCCTGATGTTAATAAATCTGGATTTAGGTCTGCTTTATATATTCGAAAAATTTATAAATTATTAGGTGTAAAAATCCTGTATTTAGACTTAGATCTTAAAACAAAAAATATTTTCTATTCAATGTATAATAATGTTGAAATCGATAACAATTTTAATGAAAATAATAAAATAAGAATTTTTTATAATATAAAATCACATAGTACATTGCTTAAATATTTAAAAAATCCAGATATTATAATAATAAATCCTATTTACAATTTTGATAATACAAAATATCCTATATGGTATAAAATTAGCAATAATCAAAGTTATTCAAAATATAAGGATATAATGAATTTTGCAAATTTAACAGATAATGTAAATTATAAAAAAAAAATTTTTGTTCAAGATTCTGTTTTATTAGGAAATTATAATACTGATGACAAAGGTGGACATTCAATTGTTGGTATTACCTGTAAAGGTAATAAATATGTTTATAATGGTTGGACTAGATCAACTATTGACCCTAATATGAAAATTGATTTAAATAGTAATGATAACAATATTAAAATACCTTGTGAATTAATGAAATTTGATTGGAATGTTAATAAAAATAAGGATTTTTGTCTTAATCCCAATAAATGTATATTAGATAATATGAATGTTAATCATTTATGTTTCTCATTTAATAAAGGGGAAAGGGAGATTATTTATATTAAAAAAGATGCTGATAAAAAATTGAACATTAAAAAAGATGTTAAATGCGAAAAAGAAAAGGTAATTAATCCATTATCTAACAGATGTATTAATAAAAAAACCATAAATAAATTACCTAAAACTAATTTAAGTAAACCTGAAAAAATATGCCATGATGGTAAAATAGTTAATCCAAAAACAGGTAGATGTATTAAAATACCATTAAGTAAAAGTATTAAACAACCTAAAACTAATTTAAGTAAACCTGAAAAAATATGTCCTAATGGTAAAATAGTAAATCCAAAAACCGGTAGATGTATTAAAATACCAAAAAAATAAATTTTTTTATGTTAACAATTAATAGAAATGAATTCTATAAGTGGTGGGGGTGTTAAAAAGGCATACGAAGAAGTAGGTAAAGATTATATTTGTGGTAAAAAAAGAGTTGTTTATAAAAGAGTTAAAGGTAAACCTACTACTAAACTTTATATGAAATATAAAGGTAAATTTTGCCAGGTTAAAAAATTTAAAGAAATGATGATTGCATCTGGTAAATGGAAATCAACAGTAAAAAAAGCTACCAAAGCCTGTAAATCTGGAAAAGTAAGAAATCCTGCTACTGGTAGATGTATAAAAAAAAAATCTCCTAAAAGTCCCAAGAAAAAAGGACGTCCTCGTAAAAAATCTGCAAGACATTCTAATAGACAAGGTAGCTACTAAATATTTTTAATTATTTAAAAAGGACTTATTCACGATAAAAATCTGATTTTTTTTTTAATTTCATTATACTATAATGATTTATCAAATATTGTTAAAAAACGCGCCAGAAAAAAATTGTATATTTTTTATCAAAAATTTTTCAAAAAAATTTGTGCTACTGCGTACTGCGTTTTTATTTTAATTCCTGATAATAAAATCTTTATATAAAAAATAATAATATTACTATTTATAGTAATGACGCAAAATTGCTCACTTAGAACTTATAAATGTGAATTTTGCAACTATGTATCTAAGCGTAATTATGACCTACATAGACATCAAAATGCTAAACATATCGATAAGATTATTGAAAATAAAATATTTACCAAACATGGAAAAATTGTTCACCCAAATGAAAAAATTGTTCACCCAAATGAAAAAATTGTTCACCCAAATGAAAAAATTGTTCACCATTTGGAAAATATTTGTAAAAAGTGTAATAAAACTTATAAAACTTTAAAAAGTTTAATAGAACACGAAAAAAAATGTAAAGGTTTGGACGATTTAACTTGTCCTAGATGTATGATAAGTTTTTCTAGTAGATCTAGTAAATCTAACCATATAAAAAGAAATAATTGTAAACCTAAAAGTATAATATTTGCTAGAAACCCAAAATTACAAAAAAATATAAATATAGTTAATAATAATATTGAAACACAAATTAATAATAATACTTATATTGATAAACAAGTTAATAATACTAATAATATTTATATTAATAATTATGGTAATGAAAGACTTGATTATTTAAATTATGAAAAATTATTAGAAATTTTAAAAACGGGGTATGATGTTCCTAGATTATTAACAAAAGAAATTCATTTTAATAAAGAATTCCCAGAAAATAATAACATACATTATAAAAACGATGCAAATGCTTTAATTAAAACTGACGACGATTTTATTTTAAAAGATCTTAATATATTGGCAGAGGAATTAGTTAACAAAAAAACTTCACAAATGCAGAAATTTGCTTTGGAAAACAAAAACGATATATGTTTAAAAATAGAAAATCAAAAATATCAAGATATAGTAGATCTATTACTCCAGTTTATATTATTAAAAGAACCGCAGGAACATTATAAAAAACAAATAACAAAAATAAAGGATATGATAAAAAATAATAAATTATCTTAATATAATAATACAATGTAAGTAATTTTAATTATTTTTACTTTAATTATATTTTTAATATTTTATTCTTTTAAAAATAAGGAACAATTTCAAAATTTAAATTTAATAAAAACAAATATTAAGTCGCCATATAAATATAAATTTTATATTTATGTTGATAAAATAAATAATATAATTTATAAAAAAGTTAATGAAATTAAAATTAATGATATTGATAATTATAAAAATACTATATATAATTTAAAAAATATTAAAATTATTAATAATTACTTATATTATCCAAAAAATATATATATCGAAAATGACGGAAGTTATTATTCTATATATATGAAAGATAATGTATCTATATATAATGTTATTGAAAAAAATAAAAAAATTTGTTATAAAACAAAAATTAAAATAATAAATAATTTAAATAAGCTTAAACAAGATTTAATTTTATTTAATAAAAATAATGAATTAATTGGTGATTGGAATCCTTCAAATTTACTTTATGATTACGAAACAAATAAAATATATAATATTGACTACGAAGGATTTGCTATAAACCTTTATTTTAAAATGTTGTCTCATTATTTTCCTTTTATACATCTAGATATCAATAATTATTTTAATATGTTAATAAAAAAAATAAAAGATACTCCTGTATAAATAATCTTTATATTTATTAATTAAGATGGATAAATGGATTTTACTTGCTATAATAGGTACATTTATTTCATCTTTTGGTGTAATATTAATGAAATGTGTAGATAATAGCAAATATGATAATGTTACATTTATGGTTATTAGTTATATAATAGTTGGTTTATTTGGATTACTATATGTTATATTAAATTTTAAAAATAAAAAAAAAATTCTTAAAAATTGTGATTACTTATTAATTTTATACGCATTATTATTTGCAAGTGTTATAGTATTTGGTAATATAATAATACAATATGCATTTTCTTTGTCTCCAAATATTAGCTATACTCATATAATTATAAATTTAAATATTATATTTACAATTTTAGTTAGTTATATATTTTTTAAAGAATATATAAACATTTATTGTTTTATTGGTATACTTATAAGTTTAATAGGTATTTTTATTATTGGATTTAATTATAATAAGTAAAAAATACTTAATTTATTATCTAACCTATTTTTTTTTATATTTAATTATATTAGAATATTAATATAATATATGGTTAATAGTAAAACACCAGCTGAAGATCAAACCGAATTATTAAAAAGATATAAAGAAATGATACGCAATTCTAAACATGTTAGAAAAGAAAAAAAAAAAGCAAGAAATACTAAACTTTCGCCTATCCAAAAGGATTCCCCTCGTCCCAGAGGTAGCAGAAGCAAAAGTTCTTCTGGAATTGTTCCCCCTAGAGGTTCCCCTGTTCGTGTAGGTTCCCCAGTTCGTGTAGGTTCCCCTGTTCGTGTAGGTTCCCCTGTTCGTGTAGGTTCTAGACAAGACAAAATAATAAGTGCTAATATTACAACTGATGATGGAACTGCTATT